>BNJU01001614.1_pt1 | contig 258307 bp, 409 predicted proteins | sample 8539281 | NCBI WGS metagenome assembly BNJU01 (sample SAMD00202456, study PRJDB9452) | human saliva metagenome | isolation source: human saliva | place: Japan
GAGTAATAGCCGAACTTAGAGCTAAATATCCTTTCAAAATGCTATTAAAGATTGCTGGAATATCAAGATCAGTATATTATTACTATATTGATAAAAAGATATTGATGAGAAGAATAAAGATATCATTGAAAAATCAAAGAAATTTACTACGTGAATAAAGGAAGGTATGGTTATCGCAGGGTAACATTGGAATTAAAAATCAAGGTTTTAATATTAATCATAAAAAGTTCAAAGACTTATGAAAAAGTTTAATTTACAAAGTATTATCCGTAAAAAAAGAAAATATTCTTCATACAAAGGTCGCATAGGAAAGATAGCGGATAACCATATTAAAAGAAATTTTTGAAGCAACAGCTCCAAATCAAAAATGGTTTACAGATGTAACAGAATTTAATTTTAAGAGGAGAAAAGTTATACTTATCTCCAATATTAGATGCTTATGGAAGATATATAGTTTCATATGATATTTCGCACAGTGCTAACTTGGAGCAGATAAATCATATGTTAAGTTTAGCATTTAAAAGAAAAATGAAAAATTATGAAAATTTGATATTTCATAGTGACCAAGGATGGCAATATCAACATTCTTCATATCAAGAAAGATTGAAAAAAGAAAAGATAACTCAAAGCATGTCAAGAAAAAGGAAAATAGTTTAGATAATGGATTAATGGAAAGTTTCTTTGGGTTGTTAAAAACAGAAATGTTTTATGAACAAGAAGAAAAAGTACAAGACATTAGAAAGAATTGAAAGAAGCAATAGAAGATTATATATATTATTACAACAACAAAAAGAATAAAGAAAAATTAAAAGGATTAACTCCTGCTTCTTACAGAAGTCAATCCTTATTAGTAAGTTAAATTAATTTGTCCAACTTTTTGGGGTCAGTACAAGATTACATTATGTAACAGCCCATTTTTTATTCTTTTATTAATTCTCTTAGATTTTTTTAATAACCTTAGTCGGATAGACTTTTAATCTTTCAATGTCATTCTCATCATGTACACCTGAACAAACCATTATAGTTTCAATGTTTCCTTCATAACCAAGTTTAATATCAGTTTCTAGATTGTCACCTAATAAGATTATATCTTCCTTTTTAAGTTCTTATCTTCAAAAAGAATATTTAATATTGTTTGATAAGGTTTTTCCAACTTTAATAGCTTCAACTCCTGAAGCATATTCAAGCATATTTACTGTTGCTCCATTGCCTAAATCAAAAAGCCCATTGTTTGCAAGTAATCTATCTGAGTTAGTTGCAATGAATTTTGCACCAGCTAAAAATATGATGTAAAGGCTTCACTATATTTAGTGTAATTTGCCTTTCTATCCAAGCCTACAACAACAAAAATCAGCTTTATCTTCAACAAAAATAAAATTTTCTTCTTTTTAAAGCTTCCTCTAAACCACTTTCACCTATCATGAAGCATTTTTCTTTCTGAATAATTTTTAGCAATATATTTAGCAGTAGCTATTGCTGATGTAAAGAAATCATCTTCTTTTATATTTTTAAAGCCTAAATTTAACATATGTTCCTTTTAGCTTGAGTTTTTAGTTCTTGTTGCATTATTTGTTAAAAAAATATATGGAAAGCCTTTTTTTCTTGTAAATAGGCAATAAATTCTCTAGCTCCATCAATATTTGTATTCCCACTGTACATAGTTCCATCTAAATCTATAAGATATGTTTTTCATAATTTCACCTCTTGTCTATTATACAGTAAAACAAAAAGGACTGCAATTTTTACAGTCCTTAATTAATATTAATCTACTTGTCTATCATCTATAAAAGTTTGATTGTCTTTTTAAGTTACCATTTTCATCATAAATCTTCATTGGTCCATTTTTTTCTTACCATTTTTGAAAGTAATTTCTTCATTTACTTTACCATTTTCATGGTAAACTTTAACTATTCCTTCTACAACTCCATTGTTATAAGGAATTTCACCTTCTAATTTACCATTTTTCATAGTAACCCTTTTTAATACTCCTACTTCTTATCATCTTTAAAAGTAACTTCACTTAATAATTTACCACTAGGATAATATTTCTTAGATATACCATTCTTTTTATCGTTAACATATTGAGTTTCATATTCTAATTTTTCCATCTTTATCATACATCTTAATAAGACCATTAAGTTGATTATATTGATATGAAAGTTCTTCTACTAGCTTTTCCATTCTCTTGATATTGGAATGATTTACCATCTAAAAACATCATTTTTTGTAATTAGAACTAATTTTGATTTTACCACTTTCATAATAAAGTTTTGCATGTCATTTAAAGAACCCATTAAGAAAGTTTGTTCAGTCATTAATTTACCACTAGGATAATATTCTTTTGAAATTCCATTAGGTTGTCCTTCTGTAAAATACGCCTCAGCTAGTAAAAACACCTTTATCAGAAAAAAATATCTAGATAGTCCATCTATTTTACCATTCTTATAAGAAATTTCTTTTTCAACTTTACCATTAGGATAGTAATATTTTTCTAAAACCATCTATTTTTATCATTTTTGTAGTTTGCCTCATATTCTAAAAATTCCATTTTCAGAATAATTTTTACAGTTCCATTGACTAAAAGCATTTTTGAAAGTTTCTTCTTTTTAACCTTACCATTAGGGTAATATATAAAGTTTTTCCTTCTAATTTTACCATCTTTTAGACTTATAACAGCTTCAAGCTTACCATCTTTTGATTTCTTTTCAACTATTCCAGTAAAAGGAGTCTTTTCATTTCCAAAATAAGCTATACCATTATCAGTTCTTGTCATACTTTCATAAGGAACTTTTTACGTTCCCTTCTGAAAAAGCTAAAACTGAAGTTAATATAAATAAAGCTATTAATGATTTTTTTCATATTTAAACCTCACATTATTTTTCTTATATTATATGGTCTTTTTTTAATAATATCTGTAACATATGTTACATAAAATATGAGAGGTAACGATTAATATTTTTAGTCTACTTGTTTATCATCTACAAAAAGTTAGCTTGTTTTAAAAATTACCATTTTCATCATAAAAACTTTGTTATTCCATTTTTCATACCATTTTTGTAAGTACTTTCTTCTTGTACTTTTCCATTTTCATAGTAAACCTTAACAATTCCTTCTATAACTCCATTATTATAAGGAATTTCACCTTGTAATTTACCAGTTTGAGAGTAACCCTTTTAATATTCCTATTTTCCTTACCATCTTTAAAAATAACTTCACTTAATAGTCTACCATTAGGATAATATTTTTTGATAGACCATTTTTCATTATTAGCATATTGAGTTTCAAACTCTAAATGTCCATCTCTATATAATTTGATAAGACCACTAAGCTGATTAGCTTCGTATAAAAGTTCTTGTAGTACTTTTTCCATCTTCTTGATATTCAGTTAATTTTTCCATCTAAAGTATCGTTTTTTATAGTTTGAAATAATATATTTTTTTCCACTTTCAAAGAAATATTTTGCAGAGTCCATTTAAAAGCTCCCATTGAAAAATTTTGTTCAGATTTTTAATTTTTCCATTAGGATAGAATTCTTTTGAAACACCATTAGGTTCTCCATCAGTAAAATATAGCTTCAGCTAGTAAAAACACCTTCTTCAGAAAAACTTTGAAACACCATCTAATTTTTCCATTCTTGTAAGACATCTCAGATTTTTAATTTTTCCATTAGGAAAATAATTTCTTTTCAATACCCTCTAATTTCCCATCTTTTATACTGAAAGTAGCTTCAACTCTACCATCATCACTTTTCTTTTCAATAATTCCAGTATAAGGAGCACTGTCACCTTCAACAAAAAAATTATACCATCATCACTTTTTTATCATACTTTCATAAGGAACTTTTTACACTTATTTCTGAAAAAGCCAAAACAGAAGTTATTAAAAATAAAGTTATTAATGATTTTTTCATATTTAACCTCCCAATTATTTTTGAATATATTGTATAACACTTTTATTATAACATTTGTAATATATGTTACAGAAATATTTTAGTAATAATTTTTATTCAAGTCAGATAGATGACGAAGTTTATTATTTCCGTTCATATATAAAATAAAAGTTGTTAAATAATTTGTTATAAAATTATGCTTATTATATAATGAAATATAAGAGAATTAAAAAAAGAATAGGGAGTGATAAGATGAAAAAGTTATTGTTCTTATTATTTATGTTAATATTATCAATATCAGCTAGTTCAAAAAAATTTTAAAATATCATCCAAAAACAAAAAGATGAACTTAAAGAGTTAATAGAAAATGAAAGTATTTATCTTGGTGATATAGATACATCAGCTATTACAGACATGTCCCTATTTATTTATAATAGACCAAAAGAAGATAGATGCTTGTGGAACAGCTTATGAATATATAACTACAAAAAGAAAAAAACTTTTCAGGCATAGGAAAATGGAATACTTCAAATGTAACTGATATGGAAGGTCTATTTTTTTAAAATGAAAGATTTTAATGAAGATATATTAGCTTGGAATACATCAAAAAGTAGAGAATATGTAAGTATGTTTGAGGATGCAGACAGATTTAATCGATCACTGAAATAATTGGGACGTATCAAAAGTTAAAAACAATGAAAAATATGTTTAGAGGAGCGATATCATTCAACCAACCATTGAAATAAATGGAATGTAGGTGAAGTAATGGATATGGAAGAAATGTTTGAGGCTGCTTACAAATTCAATCAAAATATTAACTCATGGGATGTATCTAAGGTAAAGAATATGTCATATATGTTTAATGGTGCAAAAGAATTTAATCAGCCATTGGATAAGTGGAATGTGTCTAGTGTTGAAGATATGACTTGTATGTTTAGATATACTAAGAAATTTAATCAGCCTCTTAACTCATGGAATGTTTCAAAAGTAAAGTATATGGAAGAGATGTTCTATGGAGCTGAGTCATTTAATCAAAATCTTAATCGTTGGAATGTATCTAAGGTAAAAAAATATGGCTCGTATGTTTTTGTGAAGCAAAAAGAATTTAATCAAGATTTAAGCATGTGGAAGGTACAAAGGGCAACAGATACTGTGAATATGTTTGGTTCACCTTTAGAAAAATAGAAAACCTAAATGGGAAGGACAATAAAAAGGTGTGCTCATGGAGATAAATATAATTCGTGGACAAAATCAAATAGGTGGTTCTATAATAGAGGTTTCATCTAAAAATACAAAAATTATTTTAGATGTTGGTAGTAACTAGATGATAAAGAAATAGTAGTTCCTAAAATTGAAGGACTATTTAAGGGAGAAGCTAAGTATGATGGAGTTTTAATTAGTCACTACCATAGTGATCATGAGGGCTTTAGCAACAAAAATTCTTCCTGAGATACCAATATATATGGGAGAAAAAGCTATGAAATACATAAGATTACAAGAGAATATATAAAAAGAATATTTAAAAGAACCTAAAACTTTCAAAAGCAGACGAAGAATTTCTTATAGGAGATATAAAAATTACACCCTATCTTTTGTGACCATTCAGCTTTTGATTCTCATATGTTTCTATTGGAGTGTGAGGGGAAAAAGATATTATACACAGGAGATTTTCGCTCTAATGGAAGAAAAATTTTTTTCAGTCATTATTGAATAAGTTACCTAAAAGTAGATGCTCTTATAATAGAGGAACTAATCTTTCAAATAATAAAATAGGAAAGATAAATTTGACTGAGAAAGAACTTGAAAAAGAAAGGAATAGAACTTTTAGAAGGAAATGATAGACCTGTGTTTGTATTAATGGCTGGAACAAATATAGATAGAATAGTCACTTTATATAAGATTGCGAATGCAACTAAAAAGACTATTTCTAATAGATACTTATGTAGGAGTAATTACAGATACTATAGGTGGAAATATTCCTAATCCTAGAACATTTTTTAATGTTAAAATATTCCAAACAAGTTCAAAGCAAACATGATATTTTTAGAAAAATTATCCAAAAATAAAATTTGGAAAAATAAAATAGCTAAGAGCAATTTTTTTAATGTGTATTAGAACTTCAATGAAAAAAAGTATTTAGAAAATTATCCAAAAAGAATTTTTCCTTTGAAGGTTGTACAATGTTCTATTCAATGTGGGAAGGCTACAAAAACAAGAAGATATGAAAGAATTTTTTAAAATTCATGGAAGAAAAAGGGGTAAAAATTATATCCTTACACACAAGTGGACATGCAGATGAAAAGACTTTGATAAATTAATCAAAAAGTTGAACCTGAAATCATAGTTCCTGTACATACAGAGAATTCTGAATGGTTCAAAAGATATGAAAAATTGTGAAGTTATTTATGATAAAAAAATATAATAAGAATATAAAAAAATTAGGGAGGGATTATTATGGGAAAAATATTCAAAAATGAGATTTTAGAAGAAATACAAGATATGGGAGAATTTTTATAAAAGAAAAAGTTGTAAATTATAGAGGACAACATCAGATTCAAAAGAATACTACACAGAAGTTGTGGCAGAATGGATATTAAAAATATTTATTTGTTTGATTATATAAAACCTATAACTAGAGAAAAAGTTATAAAGTGGATACTCATGATGGAATAATTAAAAATAAAAGGATCGAAACGTGAAGAGGAAAAATTGCTATGAAATTATTTGATCTTTCACAAAAATCAAGGAAAAAGTATTTGAGATAATTGGAAAGATTATAGACTATCAGACTCCTTTAAAAGATATACAAACAGATAAAGCTGGGAAAATAGATCTACTTGCTTATAATGAAAAGCAAAAAAACTCTAAGAATTTTAGAATTGAAGAAACCAGATAGTGAAGAAACAATGTTAAGATGTGTACTAGAAGCCTATACTTATTTAAAAAGTTGTGGATAAGGCTAAACTTTTAAAAAGATTTTGACTACCAAAAAGATACAGAAATTAAAAGCTTGTCCATTTGTATTTTATGGAAAAGGAACAGTATAGAAATGCAAGCAATAAAAGACGATAGAGAAAAATTTAGGAAAAATTAATAGAAAAATTAGGTATAGAAGTAATATATTTGAAAGAAGAAAAATGGGGAATACAGTGTAGTTAAATAAAAATACATATAAATTTTAATAGGAGGAAAAAATTATGGAAAAACAGAAAAGAAAAAGGATTATTATTATCATGGAAGCCTGAAGTTTCAGTATGGGATTATGAAAAGGTTTATCCAGAAAATTCAAAAATGGAAAAAAGTTAAAACTATTGGTTGGAGAACAAGAGCATTACAAGAAGTTAAAATTGGAATGGAAGTTTTTATTATGAAATTAGGAGAAGAACCAAAAGGAATTATAGCACATGGTCATGTAGTAAAATATCCATATTTAGAAAATGAGACATATTATGTAGATATTGAATTTGATAAGATATTAGATTATGAAAATGAAAAAGGTACTTAAACAAGAAGATTTAATGCTTAAATTTCCAGAACAAAAGTGGAGTCCAAGCTTCTGGAATAGAAATAAAGGAAACAATATTACCAGAATTAAAAATGTGGGATGAATTAGTGAAAAAGATAAATAAAAAAATATAATACATATAAATTTTAATAGGGAGAAGAGTATGGAAGAAACAAAAAGAAACCCAAGATATATTAAATAAAGAAAATTTATGTTTAATATTGCATGGGATCCTAAAGATTCAAAATGGACAGCTGAGAAATATAAAGAGGCTTGTTTAAAGGTAAAAAAATGGGGAAAAAAATATTTAATTAGAGATTGGAAAATGCGGAAGAAAAGATGAAGTTGAAATAGGAACAGAAGTTTTTATTATAAAAAGTAAGAGAAGAACCAAAAAGGGATTATAGGACATGGTTATATAAAAAGCTCCAAATAAAAAGATGATGAGGATAAAAATGGTGGGTAGATATAGAATTTGATAAATTATTAGATTATGAAAAATGAAAAGATACTCAAAACAGAAGATTTAATAAATAAACTTTCAGAACAGAATTGGACAAATGGAATACAAAAATCCTGGAACAAAATAAAAAAAGAAACAGAAGTACCAGAATTAAAAGAAATGTGGAGTAAACTAATAAATGGAGATACTGAAAACTCGAGATGGGGAGATGAAAAAGAAAACTATGAAAAAGAATTTGATAAAAATGTAATCTTTTATGAATCTCCTGGAACAGGAAAAACATATACAACAGCAAAAAGAGCAGTTGCAATTTGTAAAACTGAATCTGAAGAAGATTTGATCGATTATTCTGAAATAATGAAAAAAATATAATGAACTAAAGGGAAATAACAGAATTGAATTTATCACTTTTCATCAATCTTATGGTTATGAAGAGTTCATTGAAGGGATAAAAACCTATTGTTTCAAATGAAGATGATGAAGCAGAGAATGAAAGTGAAAATAGTCAAGAAATAAAATATGAAATTGTAGATGGAATATTTAAAAAATTTTGTGACGAGGCTAGAAAGGCACAAGATAAAGAAAATAACGAATATGTTTTCATTATTGATGAAATCAATAGAGAATATCTCAAAATATTTGGAGAATTAATAACATTAATAGAACCTACTAAGAGATCAGGGAAAAAGAATGTATTTCTACAAAATTACCATATTCAAAAGAAGAATTTACAGTTCCTGACAATGTCTATATTATAGGAACAATGAATACAGCTGATAGATCTATTGCCTTAATGGATACAGCTTTTAAGAAGAAGATTTAAGTTTGAAGAAATGTTAACTGATTATCATTTACTAGAAGATATTTTTGTTGAAGATAAAGGAACAAAAGTAAATATAGGAGCTATGTTAAAAAGTCATCAACGAGAGAATAGAATATCTTTATGATAGAGAACATACAATAGGGCATGCAGTATTTTTAGAAAAATGGAAAATGACAAAATAGATATAGACATAAATAAGTTAGAAAATATATTTAAAAAGAATATTATTCCTTTGTTACAAGAATATTTCTATGAAGATTATGATAAAATTAGGATTGTTCTAGGAGATAATGCAAAAGATGAAGATGAGCAGTTTATTTTCAGCAGTTTCTATACTTGAAGATGTTTTTGAAGGTAATATAGATGACATAGATATTCCAGAGAAAAATATATTATAAATTATGATAATTTCAAAAAAATATCATGGCTTATAAAAATATTTCACAAAAAAGATTTAAGCAAAAATAAGTGATGAATAATGGATAGAATTATTCAAGTAAAAAGAATTTCAAAATATTGTTTCTAAAAAGGCTATAAAGATTATAAGTATCTACCAGAAAAGGACTTTTAAAAGAATTAATTAGTTTTATAGAAGAATTTGTTGGTTCAGAAGAAGAAACAGATGTAATGGATTTTATGAAAGTATATAAAACTAAAGATAGAAATCTTGGAACTGTAGTAAAAGTTAATAATTATGTAGGCTTTAATTCAACTTAAAAGTGGATATAAAATAGAGATACTACCAAAGATAGACTTTACTGATGATGAAGAAAATAATAAAACAAAAGCAATTTTTTTCTAAAAGATGTTAAAAAGCTTGAAGGATTTTTCAGGTAAAAAAATTTTAAAAATGCAGATTTAAAAATTAGTAAAAATGAATCTGTATGAAATCTTTATTAATATGTACTTAAATGATGTTAGAACTCTTGTGAAAAATGGTTTAAAATCAACTTATGTAACAAAAGAAGATAATATAAAATTCTATAAAGGAAAGTTACAAGTAAGTCAACATATAAAAATGAATTTAGCACATAAGGAAAAAAATTCTATATGGCTTATGATGAATTTTTTTAGTTGATAGAGCTGAAAATAGATTGGTAAAAAGCTACATTATTAAAAACTACAAAAATTAACAAGCAGTTCTCAAAAATTCTAAAGAAATAAGACAACTCTTATAGCTTTTGAATTGGTGGAAAGCATCAACAAACTATGAAAAAAAGATTTCTCTAAAGTCTCTATAGATAGGAATACAAAAGACTATGCAAATTTAATGAAGTGGTCTAAAGTTTTTCTATTTAATAAAAGTTTTACAAGCTTTTTCAGATAAGGTTTCATCAAGAGCTATACTGTTTCCAATGGAAAAATTTTTGAAAGCTATGTAGCACAACAAGTAAGAAAGAAATTTTTACCAGATAATTGGAAAGTATCGATTCAAGATAAAGGATATCATTTATTTGATGAAAAAAATGAGAAAAAAATTCAAGACCTATATTTAGTTTAAGACCAGATATAGTACTAAGGAAAAGAGAATAAAATTACTATCTTAGATACAAAATGGAAAAGACTCATACCTGAGAGTAGGAAAAATTATGGAATTTCTTCAGTGGATATGTATCAAATGTATGCCTATGCATATGAAGAAAATGGAATTATCCCAGAAATATATGTGATTTATCCTAAAACTAAAAGATATGATAGAAACTAAATATTTTTGAAAAGTAATGATGGAGTTAAAGTAAATATATTTTTCATTGATTTAGCTAATGTTGAGAAAGTTTGGAAGAATTAAGAAATATGATTGAATAAAAAGGAAATGTTCCAGCATTTTCCTTTTTACATTCTGATTTCTAATCTTTTAGAGATTAAAATAATGCGACTATCGTAGTTAATTTATTATAGCATTTATTTTTATAGATTTTCAAAAAAACAAAAAGTGGCTGTTGCAAAATTAAAATTTCAATTCTAAAAGTAAAAAAATAAGTGAGTTACGAATGGAAATTTTAGATAAAAATCAAATAGAATGAGCCGAGCAAATGCAGGAGTGTTTGAGTGCAACAGAGTTTCCTGATTTGCAGCGAATTCTTGATTTTTATCGTTAAGAAATTTACTCAGTAACGAATTATTTTTTACTTTTTTATGAATTTGCAACAGCCACTTTCATATATATAAAGGGTTTATGAAGAACAATTTTATTATATTTCTTTAAAGACAATATGGTTTGTCATCTAAATCTATTAAAACATTAGATTTTTCATGAACTTCATTTGCAAGAATTTTTTCTTAGCAAGACTTGTTTCAATTTCTCTTTGAATATATCTTCTTAAAGGTCTTGCACCATAATGAGGGTCATAAGCATTGTTAGCTAAGTAGTCAACCATCTTATCAGAAAAATTCAGAGTGTAATATGTTTTAGGGTTTTAATTTGTTTTCTAAATCTTTTAGACTCAATTTAACGATTTCTTTAATAGCTGGTAAATCTAAAAGCTTTGAAAGTGATTATTTCATCTATTCTGTTTAAAAAAATTCAGGTTTAAATCTAGCTTTTAATTCATCTGCTACCTTTTTCTCTTGTGCTTTCAGAAAGAGCAGGATCTTCAAGTATTAAATGGCTTCCTATATTAGATGTCATTATGATTAAAGTGTTTTTGAAATCCACTATTCTTCCTTGCCCATCTGTAAGTCTACCATCATCTAAAACTTGTAATAATACATTGAATACGTCAGGGTGAGCCTTTTTCAATTTCATCAAATAGGATTACTGAATAAGGTTTAGTTCTAATAGCTTCTGTAAGTTGTCCTCCTTCTTCATATCCAACATATCCAGGAGGTGCACCTATAAGTCTAGTAACTGAGAACTTATCCATGTATTCACTCATATCTATTCTGACAACATTATCTTCACTATCAAATAAATTGTATGCTAGAGTCTTAGCAAGATATGTTTTACCCTACTCCAGTAGGTCCTAAGAATATAAATGAACCCATAGGTCTGTTAGGGATCTTTTAAACCCTGCAACTGATCTAAGCATAGTATCAGCAACAGCTTTAACAGCTTCATCTTGTCCTTTAACTCTTTCTTTTTATATGGTCTTCAAGATGTAACATTTTTTTCTTTTTTAGTTTCAGTAAGTTTTGATACAGGAATACCTGTCCATCTTGAAACGATATCTGCAATTTCATCAGCAGTAACTTCTTGTTTTAATAGAGAATTGTCTTTTCCATCTTTATCAACCTTATTTTTGTTGTTCTTGTAATTCTTTTTCCAAGAGTTGCAAGTTTACCATATTTCAATTCAGATAATTTTGTTAAATCATATTCTCTTTCAGCTTTTCCATTTCAAGTTTAACATTTTCAATTTCTCTTTTAATATTCTTAATCTTAGCAATATCTTCTTTTTCAAGTTCCCATTTAGATGTTAAAACTTTCTTTTCTTCATTTAATTCAGCTAATTCTTTTTCTATAACTTTTAATCTTTCTTTTGAAGCATCATCAGTTTCTTTTTCCAATGCCTTAATTTCAATTTCTAATTGTAGAGCCTTTTCTTGTCAATTGATCAAGTTCTTCAGGCATAGAGTCAATTTCTGTTCTTATCATAGCAGCAGCTTCATCTATTAAGTCAATAGCCTTATCAGGAGCTTTTCTATCAGTTATATATCTTTGGCTAAGTGTTGCAGCTTCAACTATTGCAGTATCTGTTATTCTAACTCCATGATAAGTTTCAAATTTATCTTTAAGTCCTCTTAGTATTGAAATAGTATCATCAACATTAGGTTCATTTACTAATATTGTTTGGAATCTTCTTTCAAGAGCAGGATCTTTTTCTATATATTTTCTATATTCATCTATTGTAGTTGCACCAATAACTCTTAATTCTCCTCTTGCTAGCATAGGTTTTAACATATTTCCAGCATCAAGAGAACCTTCTCCCTTACCAGCTCCAACTATAGTATGAATTTCATCTATGAAAAGAATGATATTTCCATTTGATTCTTCAACTTCTTTTAAAAACTCCTTTCATTCTTTCTTCAAATTCACCTTTGTATTTTAGCACCTGCAACTAAAAGCTCCCATATCAAGAGAGAATATCTTTTTATTCTTTAAGCTTTCAGGAACATCTCCATTTAAAATTCTTTGAGCAAGTCCTTCAACTATTGCAGTCTTACCAACCCCAGGTTCACCAATTAAAATAGGGTCATTCTTTTGTTCTTCTTGAAATTATTTGTATTGCTCTTCTGATTTCAGAATCTCTACCAATGATAGGATCTATTTTACCTTCTCTAGCAAGTTCAACTAAATCTTTTGCATATTTTTTTCCAAAACTTCATAAGTTGCTTCTGGATTTTGATTATCTACTTTTCTGTTTCCTCTTATACTCATCAATACCTCCATGTATTTTTTCTAAACTGATACCCAATCTTTTTAAAAATTGGCATTTCTTCAATCATAGCTTTAAAAAAATATGTTCTACACTTAAAAAGCTATCTTCCATTTCTTTTCATAATCATTTCTGCACGATTTAAAATGCTATTTGTCTTTTGATCAAGTGAAATATTTTCATTGCTAACTTTCACTTCAACTTTTTGGATAATTACTCATTTCTTTTTCTAATTCAGAAATGATATATTTCAAATTCAAATTCATTTTTTTCAATCACTCTAGGAATTAATCCATCGTTTTTGCATAAGTAATCCTAAGGCAAGTGCTTCAGGTCTTATACTTTGTTGCATATTTCCTTGCTGATGTCCACAGCTAAGTTAATTGCAGTAATAGTATTTTCCGTAAAATTGATTTGGACTCATCATAATAAACCTCCTAACATTTATTATCTCTAATATATATCTAAATTTTTAAACAATTTTTAAGCCTCTAATTTTTGAGCGAGGAACTAGCTATCAAAGCATGATAGCTATTCCTACATAAAATAATATAGAGGGAGAACTATTAGCACTCTACTAAGTAGGTTGCTAATAATCATAAACTATATATCATATATAAAAATAAAATGTCAAGAGTTTTTTTAAAAATTTAAATTTTTTTGAGAAACTAAAAATATTATTATATAATATGAAAAATATAAGAATAAATATGGGAGATATAGAATGGAATTTTTTATAGTTGCAATATTTTTTGCTCTTAATAGGATACCTATCTATTAGTGTAGCGAAAAATATCTGGAGAAAAAAAAGCTAAAAGAAATAAAAAATCTTTTAGAAAATAACAAAGAAAATCTACTTGAAACAAAGGAACTTTAGAACTTATTAAAATAGAAGGTGGTAAAAATTCTCGCTCATTTGATTAAAAAAATATGGTCGCACACTTGTGACTCTAGCACTCGTAGGGTGTCAGTCATGAGTTAGACCATTAAGTATAGTCAGCATATATAGAAATATGTATGTAGAGGTAGCAACTTTAAAAAGCTATCCAATACTACTCGAATTGCTGGAAACCCCTAAAGCTAGTATAACTACAACATAGTACCTAAATAATATGGTACAAATGTGAAAGTGGCGAAAGCATATACTAGATGGCATAAGGGTTAAATCCTAAGTGTTAAGATAATGGGCAATCAGCAGCCAAGACCGCAAAGGTAAGGTTCAACGACTATTCCTCCTGAGGGAAGTACACCAAAGCTGGTGGAAGTGGGTAGACCCAAACAGGTAGAGCTGTGGGATAAGATATAGTCTGTGCTAGTAGAAATATTAGAAGTTCGAGGCTAATCTCCTTAATTTATTAAGGAGTGTATATGCCAAGAGAACTGCATAAGTGGTAGCGTACTTATGTGAACGACAACCTCTAAAACGACTAAGTCAGTTTTAGGTTCATATTTAGAAAAATTTTTACTTTTTTCATTTACTTATAGTATAAAAAAAGTGGTATACTATATATAGGTAAATGGAGGTGAAATCACATGGAAAAAGCATATAAGTTTAGATTTTTATCCAACTAAAAACTCAAATAACAATATTAAATTGTACTTTTTGGTTGTGTAAGATATGTCTATAATCATTTTTTTAGATTTAAAACAAGAGCTATATAACAAAAGAGAAAAAAATCTATTTCATATAGTGAGTGTAGTAAAGAATTAACAGTTTTAAAAACAAGAGAAAGAATGGTTAAAAGATGTAGATAAATTTTCTTTACAAAAATTCTTTAAAAGATTTAGATAAAAGCCTATAAAAATTTTTTTAGTGGAAGTGGCTATCCAAAGTTTAAATCTAAGAAAGATAATAGAAAATCATACAGAACCAATTATACAAATAATAATATAGAGTTTTTAGATAAATGGATAAAAAGTACCTAAGTTAGGAAAACTAAAAATAAGAGATAAAAATAAAACCACAAGGAAGAATAATAAATGCAACAATAACCCAAGTACCTAGTGGAAAATATTATATATCTTTATGTTGTACTGATGTGGAAGTAGAAAAAAATTAGAAAGTACAAATAAGAATGTTGGAATAGATTTAGTATAAAGGACTTTGCGATTACCAGTGATGAAATCTCAATAGAAAATCCAAAATATTTACAAAAAAATCTTTGAATAAACTAGCAATATTACAAAGAAAACTATCACGAAAAACCAAAGGGTAGTTCAAATAGAAATAAAAGCTAGAATAAAAGTAGCAAGATTATTTGAAAAGATATCAAATCAAAGAAAAGATTTTTTTGCAAAAAGTTATCAATAGAGTTAATAAAAAAATATGATATTATCTGTATTGAAGATTTACAAGTAAAAATATGGTAAAAAAATCATAAATTAGCAAGAAATATTGTAGATGTATCATGGAGTGAATTTAATAGAATACTAAGTTATAAAAGCAAAATGGTATGGAAAAACAATAGTAAGAGTAGATAAATTTTTGCAAAGTAGTCAAATATGTAATTGTTGTGGATATAGAAATGAAGAAGTAAAAAGATTTAAGTGTGAGAGAATGGACTTGTCCAGTATGTGGAGCTGTACATAATAGAGATATAAATGCAGCCAAAAACATATTAAAAGAAGGACTAAGGATATTAGGTATAAGTGCTTAAATATATAAATATATGAACCGTAGGAACTATGGGGATAGCTTGGTAAATTTGAGTTGGCTAACAGAAGCAACTACTACCCAAGAACTCTGCGACTCTAGCACTCGTAGGGTGTCAGTCGTGGGAGGTTCAGGTGAGAATAGAATTTAAAAATCAGAATGGGGAAATTTTTAGCTATGATAAAACATATACTTCTTTAGAAAGTAGAGTTTCTTTTTATGGAAATGTGAAAATAAAGGAGAAGTAGAGGTTACTGTTGTATATAATAAAAATCCAAGGGAATATTATATTAAAGAATTAAAAAGAACTTGAAGTAAGTGAAAATAGTAAAATTGGTCTAACTATTATAGGGGGCTATTTATTCTTGCGGGCTTATGACGATATATGTTGGGAATTAACTGAACCTCTCACGACTAAAGTCGCAAGGGTTTTTTAAGTACCATTTAGTTTCTTTTGAATATCTAGTATTCAAATACTAGCTAATTTCCTTAAGACTTTAATGGACAAGCTCTCCGTTGAGAACATTTACGTCCTGTTGGCTCGGTTCAAAACCATTTAATTTTGGCAGTGAATATTTTACGAGGTTACTGCATTTTCTAACCTCAACCTTATATATTCAGTTGCTAATGTTCTAAATATATTATACACTAAAACTAGTAAAATTGCAAATTTTTAGTGCAACATTTTCAATGTTGGTGTTATTCATACCCTACGAGTACATGTCTCATGGCTAACACCCTACGAGTGCTAGAGCCACGAGTGTTCTAACACACTTAATAAAAAAAGCAGGAGTTGCTTTATAGACAAATAAAAGCTATAATTAAACTGTAATCAGGTAGATAGAAAAATAGCAAAAAAACTACTAACTGCAATTAGTAGTTTTTATTTTTACTCTTATTTTATATATTTTTCTGATTCAGCTAACAATTTGTCAACATATTTATTTAATTCATTTTTAGAATTTCTTTTCTTTGTATAATATGCAACAGATGTTAAAAGTATCAGCAGGTTTAGCGTTTTAAAAACGATAGTATACATAAAGTTTTGCCCATCAACATATTTTTTTCAACATAGGCTTTTCCCATTTTTAAAGAACCTTTATTTTGAAGATCTCTAGAAGCATCTTCTTTTTAAAATTTTATTAAGTTCAGCAGCATCAGGGTTTTTTAACTCCATACCAATATGAAATAGTTGTTGCACTTTCGTCCTCAACTTTTTGCATAGAAATACTTCCTTCTGAATCGCTAACTACTTTATAACCTCTTTCTTCTGCTCTTTTTGAATTAACAAAACTAGGAACAGCATAAGAAGAAGCAACCAAAATCATAAACAAACCTAAAATTAACTTTTTTCATAATTTTTCTCCTTAAATTATTTTTATTTTAAAAAATTTTTCTACTTCATCTAATAAAATATCAATCTTTTCATTCAATTTTTTTCTTCTGTTAAGTCATCTATTTCTGAAAAAGTGATTGTAACATAACATCCATTTACTTTTTTGTTCTTTTGCAATAATATTGTATATATAAAGCTCACCCTTAAATCTTTTGAATATATGCTCTATTATTTTTCAAATTCATCTAAAAATTTTAGAGCACTTGGAGCTGATCTTTTAAAAGGTATTTGTCAAATATTCAGCATTATCCTTATCTGAAAAATATAATGTTACACCTATCCTATCATTTTGTGTTATTTTAAAAGCTACAAGGGAATCTTTTTTGTTTTTATATTATATATCCCTTTTTCCATACCTTTCACATCTACATATTCTGGTGCTGCACTGACACAGCCCCTAAAAATTAGAAATAATCCTAGTATAAATTTTTTTCATAAAATTCTCCTTATTTATATCTTTTGTTATTTTTATAAGCCCTTCAGCTTCATTTAAAAAGTGGCATTAATAACCTTATTTATGTCTTCTTTTGATAATTTTTAGGTGACATATATGTAACATAAATATGGTATTTATTTATCTTTTGTTTCTTAGGTACAATAGTAAAAGAATAAAAAAATCTACATGTTTAAATTCATTTACATAAGCTCTATTGTTATCAAAAGCTAGCTACAAATTTTGTATCTTGTTGCTGTGCCTCAGCTTTTATAGCATCGCTTTAGCTCTTTTGGACTCATGTCTGATAGATAAAATGATGCTACTAAAATTGAGTCTCCGTCTACTACATTTGTATCTGCAATTGTAAGTACAGTTTCACTATCCTCTACAATATTGTAACCAGCCTTTTGTAATTTTGTTGTATTAATAAAATTAGGCATAGTAAAAGATACAGCTCCTAAAATTAGAAATAATCCTAATATAAGTTTTTTTCACAAATTTTCTCCTTGTCTATGTCTTTATTTTTAAGAAAGATTCAATCTCATTTACAGTTTTATCAATAGCTTTGTCTAAATCAGCATCTTTTAATTCTTTATCTGTCATGTATAAAAAAAGAAATAACAGTACCCTTTTGATTTAGAATTTTTAGCAACAACGCTATAAGTAAATCCATTGTATTGAGTATCTTTATATTTAGAGATATAAGCTCTTTTAGTTTCTTTTAGAAGATAAGAATTTTTTGATTTTTAGGTGCAGTAGCCTTTATAGAATCATTAACACCTTTTAGCATTAACATCCCCTATAAAAAGAGCAACAGTAATTCCAGCATCGTCAGTAGATTTTTCCAAAAATCACAGCTGAATCTTCATCTCTTACAACTTCATAACCAGCTTTCTTTAATTTGTTAGCATCCAAATTTTTTTAGGTAAAGCAAAAGATATTGCCCCTAAAAATTAAAAAAATAATCCTAATATAATTTTTCATAATTCTCTCCAATCTTATTAATTTTTGTAATTTATCTATTTTTATCATTATTTTAAATAGCTTTCAACCTCATTAAGAACTTTATCCACAGCATTATTTAATTCAGTATTAGATAGTTCATTATCTGTTGCATATAAAACAGATATATAGCAATCTTTAATTTTTTTGTATTTTTAGCAACAAAATTATAAGTGAAACCTCCATTTTCATTATTAGCAAATTTATTTATATAAGCTCTTTTATTATTAATAGAACTTAAAAATTGTTGATTATCTGGAGTGCTTGATTTGATTATGTCACTTACCTCTTTAGAATTACCTCCTTCTATTATGGTAAAAAGTCACAGATATTCCAGCTTCATCAGTAGATTTTTACAAATGTAAAAAAAGTCATCATCATCATCATAAATTTCATAAGAATTTTGTTTTTATTTTATCAACATCAATAAAAGCTAGGACTAGCAAAAGATAATGCTCCAAAAAAATTAAGAATAAGCCTAATACAATTTTTCATGTTGTCCTCCTAAAAATATTTTAAGTTTAGCAATTTATGTTATAATAAAAAGGTGAATATTAAATGAATACAAAAATGAATATAGAAGGGAGTTCTAGATTATGATTAAAAAGTTAATAGAAAAAAATTTAAAAATATTAAAAATAGCCGTTATTGGAGACTTGATGTTAGATGAATATATTATGGGAAAAAGTGGAAAGAATATCACCTGAAGCACCTGTTCCTGTTGTTAAAGTTACAGAAGAAAAAGTTTGTTTTGGGTGGAGCTGCCAATGTTATCAATAACCTTGCTGCATTAGAGCAAATGTTTATTGTGGAGGACTTGTTGGAAACGATAACAATGCGGAAAAACTTACAAATGCCTTTCCTAAAAATGTTGACTGCAATTTAATTTTTAAAAGGCTGATAATCGTCCCTACTATTGTAAAGAAAAAGAGTAATTGCAGGACATCAACAACTTTTTAAGACTTGACTGGGAAGAAGAATTCTCTATCAATGAAGAAGAAGAAAATATAATAATAGAGAATCTTAAAAATCATATAAAAGACTTAGATGCAATTATTTTATCTGACTATAATAAGGGACTTTTAACAAAATCTCTTTCACAAAAATTATAAATCTTTGTAGAGAAAATAATGTGATAGTTACTGTTGATCCTAAACCAAAAATATTACTAACTTTGTGGGAGCATCTTCTATCACTCCAAATAAAAAGGAAGCTTATTTAGCTGTAGATGCAAACTCAAGAGAAGATATTGATATAGTTGGAAAAATTAAAAAGAACAATATAAACTAGACACTGTTTTAATTACAAGAAGTGAAGAAGGAATGACTTTTATATGATGAAGGAATTCATAATATTCCTACTTATGCAAAGGAAGTCTATGATGTAACAGGTGCAGGGGACACAGTTATTTCAGTTTTTACTTTTAGCAAGAGCTGCAGGAGCAACTTGGAAGAAGCAGCAAAGATAGCCAATGCAGCTGGAGGAATAGTAGTTGGAAAGATAGGTACTTCTACTGTTAGTGAAAAGGAATTGATTGAAACTTATAACAGTATATATAGCAACAAGTGAATTACTACTACTTATAGAAGTGAGAGACTTCTGTTAAGTTTTGTTAAAAATTGTGGGAGGAAAAATGACTGTGAATATTATTGTTGAAAATATGAAAATGCTTTTGATTATTATAAAAAAAGGCCTTGATCATGGAAAATTAGAAAAATATCAAGAGGCAATTGAAAATTTTAATAAAGCTATTGAATTAGATCCTAATAGTGTTGCTTTTTTTATTTTTGCTAGAGGGATGTTTATGAAATATTGAAAAAATATGAAGAGGCAATAAATGATTATGATAAAGCTATTAAATTAGAGCCTAATAATTCTTATTTTTATTATAAAAAGGTCTTGCTTATGAAAAAAATCGGGAAATATGAAGAGGCTGTAAAATAATTATAATAAAGCTATTAAACTGAGTCTGATGATGTTTCTTTTTTTATTGTACCAGAGGGTTTATTTATAAAAATGGAGAAATATGAAGAGGCATTAAATGATTATGATAAAGCTATTGAGTTATATTCTAATGATGTTTCTTTTTTTATTATATTAGAGGGCTTATTAATGTAGAATTAGGAAAATATGAAGAGGCAATAAATGATTATGATGAAGCTATTGAGTTAGATCCTGATAATTCTTATTGTTATTGTAACAGAGGATTGCTTATGAAAAATGGGAGAATATCAGAAGCAATAAATGATTATAATAAAGCTATTGAATTAGATTCTAACTGTAAAATTGCTATTGAAAATTTAAAAATTGAAGAATTTTTAAGCATATAAATTAAAAAGAGAAAAGAAGAAAGGAAAAATAATGTTAAGAATAGGTAATGGTTATGATGTTCATAGATTGGTTGAAGGTAGAAGATTGATGTTAGGTGGAGTAGAAAGTTCCTCATACAAAAGGAGTTTTTAGGACATTCTGATGGAGATGTACTTTTTACATGCAATAACTGATGCAATAATTGGAGCCTTAGGTTTAGGGAGATATAGGGTTACATTTTTCCTGACAATGATGAAAATTTAAAGGATATAGACAGTGCAATTTTATTAAAAAAATAAATAATATAATGAAAGAAAAACTATAGAATAGTGAATTTAGACTCAATTATAGTGATACAAAAACCTAAGTTAAGACCACATATAGACAGTATCAGAGATAATATTGCAAAAATTTTTGGAAATAGAGCCTGAACTTGTAAATGTAAAGGCTAAGACTGAAGAAAAAAATTAGGTTTCACAGGAGATGAAACGGGAGTTAAATCATATTGTGTAGTTTTATTGGAGAAAGATAATGTTAGATAAGACTTCTTTTAGAAAAATCTGTACTTACTTTTTTTACTACCTATAGCAATACAAAAATTTAATTAATGTTGCTATCTCAAGTACAGACGTTATTATGCTTGGAAGATATAGTGAGGTGGCACTATCAGCCTCTTCACTTGCAGGACAGGTACAATTTATTTTTAATTTTACTATTTTTTGGAATAGCCTCAGGTGCAACTGTTTTGACAGCACAGTACTGGGGTAAAAAAAGATATAAAGTCTATTGAAAAAGTTTTTGGCTATTGGAATAAAAATAGCCTTTTTGTGAGCATAGGCTTTTTTTATCTTTGCTTTTTCTTTTCAAGAACTGCTATGAGATTGTTTAGTAATGATGAGGCAACTATCTTACAAGGAATAAGGTATTTAAAGATAGTTAGTTTTTCATATTTAACAACTTCTATTTCCATAGTGTACTTAGTTACTATGAGAAGTGTTGAAAGAGTTGGAGTATCAACAGTTGCCTATGCAACTTCTTTTTGTTAGTAACTTAATAATCAACTATCTTTTTAATATATGGGAACTTTGGTTTTCCTGAAATGGGAGTTGAAGGAGCGGCAATAGGAACACTTGTTGCAAGAATTATTGAACTAGGGATAGTATTCTATTACAATTCTAAAAATCATCACTTTGTTTCTATTAAATGGAAATATATTAAGAGCTTAGATCCTGTTTTAAAGAAAGATTTTTTTAAATATTCAGCACCTACTATGATGAATGAACTTCTATGGGCTGGAGGGACAGCAGCAGGAATAGCTATCTTAGGAAGGTTAGGAACTTCTATAGTAGCAGCTAACTCTATAACATCTGTTGTTAGACAACTAGCAATGGTTTTTGCTTTTGGACTTGCAAACACAGCAGCAGTTATGGTTGGAAAAGAAATTGGTAAAAAGATTTTCATACAGCAGAAATCTATGCAAAGAAACTTTTATTCTACTCTTTCCTTTCAAGCTTAGTGGGAGTTGCCTTACTTTACATTGCAAAACCTTTTATTATAAGTAAATTTGCTTTAAATGCTGAAGTGGAAGATTTTTTAAATCATACTATAAATGTTTTATTTTACTATATACCTTTACAAAGTATTTCAGCAGTTTTAATTGTTGGAGTATTTAGAGCCGGTGGAGATACAAAGTTTGCATTGATATCAGATGCTATACCACTTTGGTGTGGTTCAGTCTTACTTTCTGCCATAGCAGCTTTCTATTTAGGACTTTCTACAAAACTTGTCTATATTTTAATAATGTCAGATGAAATTATTAAATTACCTCTAATTATTTGGAGATATAGAAGTAGAAAAGTGGATAAATAATATCACAAGAGAATTGAAATAAAATATAAAAATTAAAAAGGAGGTTTCATGAAAAAGATTAGCCATAGGTATAGATGATTTTAGAAAAAAATAATAAAAGAAGATTGTTATTATGTTGATAAAAACAAAATTTATAGCAGATGTTTTACAAGATGCCTCAAATGTAAAATTATTTACTCGTCCTAGAAGATTTGGAAAAACACTAAATATGTCTATGCTAAAAGTATTTCTTTGATGTTAGAGAAAGTGAAGAAAAATAGAAAACTTTTTAATGGGTTAGATATAGAAAAATCAAAATATATAGATGAGCAAGGAAAATATCCTACCATTTTAATTTCATTAAAAAGCATAAAATATGAAACTTGGGAAGAAAGTTTAGAACAATTGAAAAGTTTAATCTCTAATTTATACAATGAATTTGAATATATTAGAGAAAGTTTAAATGAAAGTGAAATAGAACTTTTTAATGATATATGGTTTAAGAAAGAAAATGGGAATATGCTAATTCACTAAAAATTTAACATCTTTTCTATATAAATATTATAAAAAGAAGTGATACTATTAATAGATGAATATGATATACCTTTAATAACAGCACATAAATATGGCTATTATGATGAAATAATAAATTTCTATAAAATATTTTTAGGAGAAGCCTTTAAAAAACTAATCAGTATTTGAAAATGGGAGTTTTAACTGGAATAATTAGAGTAATAAGGACAGGAATATTTTCTGATTTAAAATAATCTAAAAAGTCTATTCTATTTTAGAAAAAATATTCAGAATTTTTCGGTTTTACAGAAGAAGAAGTTAAAGAAGCATTGCAATTTTTTTGATATAGAAGAAGAACTAGTAAATGTAAAGTATTGGTATGATGGTTATAAATTTGGAGATTCAGAGCTATATAATCCTTGGAGTATAATCAATTTTTAGATGGAAGAGAGTTAAAAAGCTATTGGGTAGGAACTTTCAGAAAAATTTTTGATAAAAAAATATTAGAGAATTCTACAAGTAGAACTAATGAGATTTTAGAAAAATTATTCAATGAAGAGGAAGTAGAAGAAGCGATTACAGGAACATCAGACTTATCAATATTGATGGATAGTAAAGAAGTATGGGAGTTACTATTATTTAGTGGATATTTAACTGTAAAGGAAAAAATTGATGAAGATATCTATTCATTAAAAACTACCAAACATGGAGGTAAAAAAATTATTTAAGAAAGAATTTATCAATGTGCATTTTGGTATAGGCTTATTTAGAAAAAAACAATGAAGCTTTAAAGAGTCTTAAATTTAATGATTTTTGAAAAATATTTTCAAGAGATAATGTTAAAATCAACAAGTAATTGGGATACAAGTAAAGAAGCTTTTTTTATCATGGATTATCATTAGGTATGTTAAGTTATTTAGATAATGATTACTATGTAACATCTAATTTTGAAGCAGGATTTGGAAGATATGATGTGGTACTAGAACCAAAAATAAAAATAATAGAGCTTTTATTTTAGAGTTTAAAGTTACAGATGATGAAAATAAATTAGAAAAATTATCAGAAGAAGCAATTAAGCAAATTGAAGAAAAAAAGATATGATATAAATTTAAAATCAAGAGGAATAAAAGAAATTACTTTTTGTAGGAGTAGCTTTTTATGGGAAGAAACTGAAAGTTAGCTATAAATAAAAACTTGAGCAAAAAGAATTCTTGTTAAAATAGTAAAAACAAGAATATTTTTAAATAGGTGATAATATGAGAGAAAATTATATAGACTGGGATAGTTACTTTTATGGGGATAGCATTACTTTCTTCAATGAGAAGTAAAGATCCCTAATACTCAAGTTGGAGCTTGTATAGTAAACGAGGATAAAAGAATAGTTGGAGTGGGCTATAATGGTCTACCTAAAAGGTTGTGAAGATACAGATTTTCCTTGGGAAAGAGAGGAGAATTTTTAGAAACAAAAATATCCTTATGTTTGCCATGCTGAATTAAATGCAATATTAAATAGTATAAAGTCTTTTAAAAGACTGTATTATATATGTAGCCTTTATTTCCTTGTAATGAGTGTAGTAAAGCAATAATTCAAAGTGGTATAAAAGAGATAGTATATCTTTCAGATAAATATGATGGAACAGATACAAATAGAGCCTCAAAGAAGATGTTGGATTCAGCAGGAGTAAAATATAGAAAATTTACACCTAATATGGATAAATTGGAAATAGATTTTTAAAAATATTTAGAAAGGTGGAATAATGCTAGAAGCTTTTAAAAAGAAAGTGTTGTTTTTAATAAGATTCAAAGAGAAAATATAAAGAAAATTTTAGAAGAAACAAAATATGAAATAAAAACTTATTCTCCAAATGAAACAATAGCCTTTTAGAGGAGATGAAGTAAAGGGATTATATTTAATTTTAAAGGAACGTTGAGCACAGAAATGCTTACAGAAGAAGGAAATGTCATTAAAATTGAAGAATTAGTTAAAAAGTGATGTCATAGCTTCAGCCTTTATTTTTGGTAATAAAAACTGTTTTCCTGTAGACTTAAAAGCAAAGGAAAAAGCTGAAGTATTATTTATAGAAAGAAAAAGAATTTTTAAAATTATTATTTTCGCAAGAACAAATTTTAGAGAATTTTCTAAATGAGATTTCAAATAAAACTCAACTTTTTAACAACTAAAATTTGGAATAATTTTAATAATAAAACTATCAAGAAAAAAATTCTGTAATTATGTCAATAGAAAAACAAGAAAAAAAGGTGAATTTATCATAGAAAAATCTAGGAGCATTAGCAGAGTTTTTGGAGTGGAAAGACCTTCTCTTTCAAGAGTTCTAAGTGATTTAGTAAAAAGATGAAAAACTAGAAAGAATAGGGAGAAATAGATATAAGATATTGGATAAAGAATTTTTTTGAAATATGAGCCAACTAAATAAAATAGAGCTATTGCAAATTAATAAAAAAAGTAAAAATAGTTCGTTACTGAGTAAATAAAAAAATTTTTCTTTGAGAAATTTTTAATAAACTTTATTATATATAGCGATTACTTGCCAGTCTATAATGTTTTTGAGTTATATAAGGCTTTTAAAAACATTATAGGACGTCGCAGTAATCTTTTTATTATATAGTTATTTATTTCAAAGAAAATTTTCTAATGATTAATTAAAGTGTAACTTACTTATTTTTTTACTTTTAGATTAAGCTCATTATTATAATAGCTCTTTTTATATTTTTAGATCTCCTGGTTTTTATATAACCTTTTTTTCTTCAATATCTTATATACAATAAAAAGTTATAATGGCAGGAAGTAAGAAATGTAGTATTATCATAGTTGGTAGATATGACATTCCATTTACTGAGAATGTTGCTATCTGCCCAACAAGTCCACTTGTTCCCATACCAGAAGCAATACTGTTTGACGATAAATTAAAAATAGTTGTAGAAAAGTACACCTAAGATAGCACTTGAAACTATAGGTGGTATCCATATCATAGGATTTTTTTATTATATTAGGAATTTGTATCATTGAAGTACCAAAACCTATTGAAAATACAGTACCTAAATCATTATCATCATAAGACATAACAGCAAAACCTATCATTTGACAACAACACCCAGTTAAAGATGCTCCAGCAGCAAGCCCACTTAAACCTAAAGATATTCCTATGGCAGCAGAACTTATAGGAAGTGTTAAGATAATTCCCATAATAACAGACATAGTAAGTCCCATTAAAATAGGTCTAAGTTCAGTTGTCTTATTAACAATGACACCAATTTCACTTATGATAGCTGAGATATATGGAGCAAAGAACTTACCAAGTAAGCAACCAAAAATTATAGTAGTCATAGGTAAAAGTATAATCTGAACCTCCCACGACTGACACCCTACGAGTGCTAGAGTCGCAGGGTTCTTGGGTAGTAGTTGCTTTTGTTAGCCAACTAAATTTACCAAGCTATCCCCATAGTTCCTACGGTTCATATATTGTATATTTAAGCACTTATACCTAATATCTTTAGTCCTTCTTTTAATATGTTTTTGGCTGCATTTATATCTCTATTATGTACAGCTCCACATACTGGACAAGTCCATTCTCTCACACTTAAATCTTTTTACTTCTTCATTTCTATATCCACAACAATTACATATTTGACTACTTGCAAAAATTTATCTACTCTTACTATTGTTCTTCCATACCATTTCGCTTTTATAACTTAGAATTCTATTAAATTCACTCCATGATACATCTACAATATTTCTTGCTAATTTATGATTTCTTACCATATTTTTTTACTTGTAAATCTTCCATACAAATAATATCATATTCTTTTTATTAGCATTGTTGATAACTTTTTGCAAAAAAATCTTTTCTTTGATTTGATATCTTTTCAAATAATCTTGCTACTTTTATTCTAGCTTTATTTCTATTTGAACTACCCTTTGGTTTTTCGTGATAGTTTTTCTTTGTAATATTGCTAGTTTATTCAAAGATTTTTGTAAATATTTTGGATTTTTCTATTGAGATTTCATCACTGGTAATCGCAAAAGTCCTTTTATACCTAAATCTATTCCAACATTTTTTTATTTGTACTTTCTAATTTTTCTACTTCTACATCAGTACAACACAAAAGATATATAATATTTTCCACTAGGTACTTGTGTTATTGTTGCATTTATTATTCTTCCTTGTGGTTTCATTTTATCTCTTATTTTTTTAGTCTTCCTAACTTAGGGTACTTTTTATCCATTTATCTAAAAACTCTATATTATTATTTGTATAATTGGTTCTGTATGATTTTTCTATTATCTTTCTTAGATTTAAACTTTGGATAGCCACTTCCACTAAAAAAAGTTTTTTTATAGGCTTTATCTAAATCTTTTAAAGAATTTTTGTAAAGAAAAATTTATCTACATCTTTTAACCATTCTTTATCTTTCTTTAAAACTGTTAATTCTTTACTACACTCACTATATGAAATAGATTTTTTTCTCTTTGTTATATAGCTCTTGTTTTTAAATCTAAAAAAATGATTATAGACATATCTTACACAACCAAAAAGTACAATTTAATATTGTTATTTGAGTTTTAGTTGGATAAAATCTAAACTTATATGCTTTTTTTCCATGCGATTTCACCTCCATTTACCTATATATAGTATACCACTTTTTATACTATAAGTAAATGAAAAAGTAAAATTTTTCTAAATATATGAACCTAAAACTGACTCAGTCGTTTTAGAGGTTGTCGTTCACATAAGTACGCTACCACTTATGCAGTTCTCTTAGATATACACTCTTAATAAATTAAGGAGATTAGCCTCGAACTTCTTAATATTTCTATTAGCACAGACTATATCTTATCCCACAGCTTTATCTGTTTGGGTCTACCCACTTCCACTAGCTTTAGTGTACTTCCCTCAGGAGGAATAGTCGTTGAACCTTACCTTTCGGTCTTGGCTGCTGATTGCCCATTATCTTAAAACACTTAGGATTTAACCTTATGCCATCTAGTATATTTTTTCTGCTTTCGCCACTTTCACATTTGTACCATATTATTTAGGTACTATGTTGTAGTTACACTAGCTTTAGGGGTTTCCAGCAATTCGAGTAGTATTGGATAGCTTTTTTTAAGTTGCTATCTCTACATACATATTTCTATATATGCTGACTATACTTAATGGTCTAACTCATGACTGACACCCCTACGAGTGCTAGAGTCACAAGTGTGCGACCATATTTTTTTAATCAAACTTAGTTTTTTTCCTGCAATTCTTTTAGCAATAAGTAAACCAAAGATAACTGAGAAATATGCTCCCATTGGTTCTCCAACTTTTTAGAACTGCTTGCCCATCTACAAAGTTAATACTACCTGCACCATACATACCTGTTATAGCAGAAGCTATTAGGATTAAGACATGAGATTCAAGAGCATAAGCAACACCAACTCCTATTCCAGCTCCCATTAAAAGTTGTGAAAATCCACCGAGATATGTTAAAAACTCTATATTAAAAAGGGTTCCAATCTGCTTTTAAAAATAAGCCCAACTATCAATGATGAAAAATAAACCAAAAAGCCATACCATTTAAACTCTTGATAAAAAAAGTTTTTCATTTTTAACCTCAAGTATTTTTTAAAATGAATAGTTGATATTCATTTTTTTATATTATATTCTTTAGTAAAAATTGCAAGAACAAATTATTTTTGTAGAAAATATTTTTTGTAGGAAGTCGAAAAAAATAGAAAAATTGTCTAAAAAATGAATAAAAATGTATAATTTTTTTAGAACTTTAAACTTGAAGATGGCTATTAATCAATAAAAAAACATCATAAATTATATAAAAAAATATTGACTAATTTATAAAGTGGATATATAATAGTTAAAAACAATTTATTAAAAACAAATTGGGAAATTAATTAATTATTAGGAGGTTGGTATGAAAAATTAAAAAGAATTCTATTTAGTATTTTTAGCAATATTTATGTTTGTGTTAGTAGCTGCTTGTGGTAAAAAGAAGCACCTACTGAAGATGCTAATGCTCAAAAAGAAGGAACAGCAACTGAAGTTACACAAAATTATCATATCGGTGTTGTAACAACATCTGTTTCTCAATCAGAAGATAATGCACGTGGAGCTGAAGCAGTTGTAAAACAATATGGAGCAAGTAATGAAGGTGGAAAAAAATTACCGTTGTAACAATACCAGACAACTTCATGCAAGAACAAGAAACAACAATTTCTCAAATGGTTTCTCTTGCAGATGACCCTGAAAATGAAAAGCTATAGTAGTAGCTGAAGGAATCCCAGGAACTTATCCTGCATTTAAGGCTATAAGAGAAAAAAGACCTGATATTTTACTATTTGTAAATAATACACACGAAGATCCTGTACAAGTAAGTACAGTTGCAGATGTAGTTGTAAACTCAGACTCAGTTGCAAGAGGATATTTAATAGTAAAAACAGCTCATGATTTAGGAGCAACTAAATTTATGCACATTTCATTCCCTAGACACTTAAGTTATGAAACTATTTCAAGAAGAAGAGCTATAATGGAACAAACAGCTAAAGATTTAGGAATGGAATATATTGAAATGTCAGCACCAGACCCACTAAGTGATGTTGGAGTACCAGGAGCACAACAATTTATCTTAGAACAAGTTCCAAACTGGATAGCTAAATATGGTAAAGATATAGCATTCTTTGCAACAAACGATGCTCAAACAGAACCTTTACTAAAACAAATAGCTGCAAATGGTGGATATTTTATAGAAGCTGATTTACCTTCTCCTACAATGGGATACCCTGGAGCATTAGGAATTGAATTCACTGATGATGAAAAAGGAAATTGGCCGAAAAATATTAGAAAAAGTTGAAAAAGCTGTCGTAGAAGCTGGTGGTTCAGGAAGAATGGGAACATGAGCTTACTCATACAATTTCTCAGGTATTGAAGGACTTACAGATTTAGCAGTTAAATCTATAGAAAGCGGAGATAAAGACTTTTACATTAGAAAAAAAGTTTTAGCATCTCTTGATACAGCAACACCAGGATCTAAATGGAATGGAAGCTTAATGAAAGATAACAATGGAGTGGAAATAAAAATTCATTCTTCGTATATCAAGATACTATGTATTTGGAAAAAGGATATATGGGAGTTACTCTGTTGAAGTTCCAGAAAAATATGGAAAAATTAGTGGTAATAAAATAAATAGAATATAAGACTATTTGGACAATGGGGGCTGGAGCATTTTATGCAACCAGTCCCTATTCCTATTTAGGACTTAAGAAGGAGGCTATGGTGTCAAATACACTATTAAAAATTGAAAACCTCTCTAAATCGTTTGGTGAAAACACAGTCTTAAAAGATATCAATTTAGAATTAAATGAAGGAGAAATTCTTGGACTAGTTGGAGAAAATGGTGCTGGAAAAATCAACTTTAATGAAAGATTATATTTGGTATGGATGTCATTAGAGAAACAGGTGGATACAATGGAAAAATTTCTTTTGATGGAAAAGAAGTTAATTTTGCATCTCCATTTGATGCTCTTAATGCAGGGATAGGAATGGTTCACCAAGAATTTTTCATTAATTCCAGGATTTAAAGTTAGTGAAAAATATAGTATTAAATAGAGAGTCTATAAAAAAATAATGTGGTAACTCATTTCTTTGGAGATAGTATAAGTAAGATAGATCAAAAAGAAAATATGAAAAGAACCCAAGAAGCTATTTCAAAATTAGGAGTAAACTTAACAGGACAAGAGCAAATAAGTGAAATGGCTGTTGCTTACAAACAATTCACAGAAATTGCTCGTGAAATTGAAAGAGAACATACAAAAACTTTTTAGTTTTAGATGAACCTACAGCTGTTTTAACAGAAGATGAAGCAGAAATTTTATTGAAACAATGAAAAAACTATCAGCTAAGGGAATAGCAATTATCTTCATAACTCACAGACTTAATGAAATAATGGCTGTATCTGATAAAGTAACAGTTTTAAGAGATGGACAACTTATAAATACAGTTCCTACAAAATCTACAAATGTAAATGAAAATTACAGAATGGATGATAGGAAGAAAAGTAAATTCTTCGTCTGATGCTAAAAAAAGTTGCTCATGATGATCTTGAAACATTGTTAGAAATCAGAGATTTATGGGTTGATATGCCAGGAGAGATGTTAAAAGGTTTAAACTTAGACATTAAAAAGGAGAAATTCTTGGTTTTAGGTGGTATGGCAGGACAAGGAAAAATAGCAGTAGCAAATGGAATAATGGGACTATTTAAATCAAAAGGTGATGTAAAAATACAAAAATGAAGCCTTAGTTTTAAATAAACCAACATATCCTTTAGAAAAAGGTATCTTCTTTGTTTCTGAAGATAGAAAAGGTGTTGGATTACTTTTAGATGAAAGTATAGAAAGAAATATTGCTTTTCCTGCTATGCAAATTAAAAAAACAATTCTTTAAGAAATTTTTTTAGGAGTTTTTAATGTAATAGATGATAAAGGCTGTTACAGAAAAATGCAAAAGAAATATATAGAGAAATTAGAAATAAAAAAAGTATGGGAGAAAAAGCAAAAAGTTGGAGAACTAAGTGGAGGAAACCAACAAAAAGTTTGTGTGGCTAAAGGCTTTCACTATGGAACCTGATCTATTATTTGTTTCAGAACCAACAAGAGGTATAGATGTTGGAGCTAAACAATTAGTTCTTGAAACTTTAAAAGAATATAACAGAGAAAGAAATACAACTATAGTTGTAACTTCTTCAGAAATAGAAGAATTAAGAAGCATTTGTGACAGAATTGCAATAATAAATGAAGGTAAAGTCGCAGGAATATTACCAGCTAGTGCAGGAATACTAGAATTTGGAAAAATTGATGTCAGGAATAAAGGAGGGAGAATAGTATGTTAAAGAAATTTGGTTTACCAAGACTAATAATATTAATATTTTTAATATCAACATATATAATAGCTCCTTTCGTAGGAATTCCTATAACAACAGCACTATCAGATACAATTATTAGATTTGGTATGAATGCTATTTTAGTTCTATCTCTTATGCCTATGATAGAATCAGGAGCAGGTCTTAACTTCGGTATGCCTTTAGGAATAGAAGCAGGACTTTTAGGTTCGCTAATAAGTATAGAGTTAGGATTTAGTGGTTTTTGTAGGTTTTGCTTTTAGCGATACTTATATCAATAATATTTGCCTTTATTTTTTTGGTTGGGCTTATGGAGCAGTTTTAAATAAAGTAAAGGGTGGAGAAATGATGATAGCTACATATATCGGTTTCTCATCAGTTGCTTTTATGTGTATTATGTGGATAATTCTTCCATTTAAAAGACCAGATATGATTTGGGCTTATGGAGGTTCAGGACTTAGAACAACAATAAGTGTTGAAACTTACTGGAAGGGAGTTTTAAATAATGTATTTGGAAAAAAATATCACAAGCTATACCAGTTGGAGAAATAATATTCTTCTTATTACTTGCTTTTATTATGTGGCTATTTTTTTCAGAACAAAAAGCAGGACTTTCTATGAGTGCTGTAGGAAAAATGAAAAAAATTTGCTCAAGCAACAGGTATCAATGCAGATAAGAGTAGAAAACAATCAGTTATAATCTCAACTGTTATCGCAGCAATAGGAATAGTTGTATACCAACAAAGTTTTGGATTTATACAATTATATCTAGCACCTTTCAATATGGCTTTCCCTGCTATAGCAGCAATACTTATTGGAGGAGCTTCGTAAACAGAGTTACAATATGGCACGTTATGATAGGAACTTTCCTATTCCAAGGAATACTAACTATGACACCAACAGTTGTAAACGCTGTTATAAAGACAGATATGTCTGAAACAATAAGAATAATCGTTTCTAATGGAATGATATTATATGCTTTTAACTAGAAAGGATGGTGGAAGTCGTGGATAAGAATAATAAAGTAAAAAAACTTTATATTGGATAACAGTGTTCCAATACTTATACTTATTATGGTAGCTATAATGTTTCCACTTTCTGGTTTGAGTGGAGATTACTTAGTTCGTGAAATGATAGAAAGAATTTCAAGAAACCTATTTTTAATAATGTCATTGTTAATTCCAATAGTTGCAGGAATGGGATTGAACTTCGGTATAGTTTTAGGAGCTATGGGAGGACAACTTGCCTTAATTCTTGTTACTAACTGGCACATCATGGGGCTACAAGGTGTATTTTTTAGCAATGATACTTTCTATGCCATTTTCAATTTTTACTTGGATATGTTGGAGGAGTAATATTAAATAGAGCCAAAGGTAAAGAAATGATAACTTCTATGATTTTAGGATACTTTATCAATGGTGTTTACCAACTTGTAGTTCTATATTCAATGGGAAAAATTATTCCAGTTAGTGATAGAACACTTTTTACTATCTTCAGGTAGAGGTATAAAAATACAGTGGATTTAACAGAGATTTCAAAAAGCAGTGGATAATGCAATTCCTTTAAAAAAATATTTGGTTATGATATCCCTGTTCTAACATTACTTTTCATAGTTGGACTATGTTTCTTTATCATTTGGTTTAGAAAAACAAAATTAGGACAAGATATGAGAGCTGTTGGACAAGATATGGAAGTATCTAAGTCAGCAGGTATAGAAGTAAATAAAGTTAGAATTTACTCAATAGTTATCTCAACTGTCTTAGCAGGTATAGGACAAGTAATATATCTTCAAAATTTAGGAACAATAAACACATATAATTCACACGAACAAATAGGAATGTTCTCAGTTGCAGCCCTATTAATAGGAGGAGCTTCTGTAGCAAGAGCAACTATTCCTAATGCAATAGGTGGGGTAATTTTATTCCATACTATGTTCGTTGTTGCACCAAGAGCAGGAAAAGAATTAATGGGTTCTTCACAAATAGGAGAATATTTCAGAGTATTTATTTCTTACGGAATTATAGCTCTTGTTCTTATCATCTATGAATGGAGAAGAAAGAAAGAAAAAGAAAGAGAAAGAGAAAAAGCAATAGGATTTTAAAAAGTGAGGTAGAAGATGAAACATACATTAAAAAGTAGCTATTATAGTTTTAATTCTTGTTGTGATTTCAGTAATTCTTTTTTGTTACAGGAAAGAGACATGATATTCTAATTGAAAAATAATTCAATGGCAGGAATTAAATACAGTATAAATGGAGAACCATATAAGACATTAGATGTTGGTAAAAAGCCCTAGGTATATCAAAGGGAGTAGGAAATGTAATTTTTCATAAAAAAACAGTAGATAATAAAGTTATAGAAAAAGAACTTCCTTCTAAGAATATAAATCTTTTTATCAATCAAGCTATAAATAATGGTGAAGATTGGTATAAAGAAAGTGAAAAATAATAGTAGTTTTTTTATTGGTATATAAAGGAATTTGTATTTTTTTGGATATTTTGTGCTATAATAATCAGGTAGAATTTTTACTCAAATACATATTCTAAAAATAAAAATAAAAAGGAGAATGCTACAATATAGTAACTTAGAATAGGTATGTGTACCGATGCTAGTCGGGGAATTTAGGACTACAAAGAAGGTAGTAAATAAATAATTTAGTAGCAGACTGTATGAAGAAATATTTACTAGCAGTTGTTTTTTTCTATGCTTGTCAATTCTTTCTTATTCTAATGATACAGAGGCTCTAGATCAAGATACCAACACTGGTATTATTACTCAAGCAAAAGATTTTGCTAAAGTAAAAGGTAAATCAAAAAAACAAATATTTATCGATACTCTTATTCCAACTATCGAAAAGATAAGAACTAAGATAGCTGAGGATAAGGAATATGTAAAAACTCTTATAGAGAAAGAAATCTTAACAGCAGAAGAGAAATTATATTTAGAGGAGATGTACACTAAATATAAAGTAAAATCTAAATCTAAAAACAGAATTAGTACACAAGATGGTGGTTCCACCAACATCATTTATACTAGGGCAGGCCTCATTGGAAAGTGGTTGGGAAGTTCTAAACTTGCAAAAAGAAGGAAATAATCTATTTGCAGTTAGATCATCTTTAAGAGATCCTGAAAAAAACTGTAAATCTAGGGACCCTAACCAATACTACAAAAGATATGAAAGCTTAGAAGAATCACTAATGGACTATGTGATGACTTTATCAAGACATTCTAGTTATTCTAATTTAAGAAAAAGCAATTAATAATGGAGAACAAACAATAGTTCTTATCAAACATTTAGGAAATTATTCTGAAAATGAAAAATCTATATGAACAAAGATTAACTCAGATAATTACAAAAATAATTTATTTAAATATGATAACTAAAGAAAGAAGATTTAGACTTTACTAAGAAGTCTAAATCTTTTTTGTGATATAATTAAAAATATTGATACCACTTATTGCTAGGAGGAAAAATTGTGGAATTAATTCATATAGAAAATCCTAATTTTGAAATAATGCAAAAAGATTATAGAATTGGAAGAAAGTGCTTTTTGAGGGAGCAGGGGAAATGTAGATCTTTGGATAATAAAAAGCCCTTATAAGATATGGTATGGTTTTTTGTTGTAAAAGAAGGAGATAAAATAGTATGTATAGTTGAATATATGCAAATTTTTAATAAGAAATCTCTTTTTCTCTATGGCATATCTACTTTGAAAAGAATACAGACATAAGGGTTATGCAAACTTTATCTTAAATGAAACTGAAAAAAATCTTAAAAAGATTTAGGCTATACTGAAATAGAGTTGACTGTCGCACCAGAAAAATCAAATAGCAATAGATTTGTATAAAAAGCATGGTTATAAACAAGAAAGTTTTTTAAAAGATGAGTATGGTACAGGCATTGATAGATTTATGATGAAAAAAATTTTTATAAGATTATAAGAAAAATATATAATTTTTAGAAAAAAATCTTCAATAATAAAAAATTTTTATTGCAATAAAAATATGTTACAATGAAATATAAATAATTTTTGATGGGAGTGAGAAAATGGAAGCAAAAAAAAGAATTTTTTAAGAATGATAAATGAATGTGATGAAATAGCTTTTAGCTACTAGTATACACGATATGCCAAATGTTAGAATAGTAAATTACTACTATGATCAAGACAATAATATTATGTATTTTGCTACATATAAAGGTAGAGAAAAAAATAAGTGAATTCTGGAAAAAAATAACAACGTAGCTTTTTACAACTATTCCTATGAAAAAAAGGAGTTAGAGAACAAGTGAGAGCAAGAGGACATGTTAGAGAAAGTGAAAAAAACTATAATAGATTTAAGAGAAGAATTTTTCTAATAAAATGTCAGATTTTGCTGAAATTATAGATAAATATTCTGAAGAATTAAAAGTCTATGAAATAAGATTTTACAGAAGCAACTGTAACTCTTGATAGTAGAACTTATGAAAAAAATAAAAATTGACAATTAAAACAAAATAAATTATAATAAACACTATAAAAAAATAAAAGGAGAGAATTCTATGTCAAAAATTAATTAATTACAATGTAGCTGTAGTAAAACCCATAGTTCCCTAAGAGGGATTTGTGTTTAGTTAATTTTGAACTAGGTGCAAGTCCAATTTTTGTTGTCAATATTTTGGACTGAGCCTATGGGATTTAATAATATATATTATATGACCATTAGGACAAAAATCTTAATGGTTTTTATTTCATAATGTCCAAAATATCTTAGAAAAATAGTTCATTACTAGCCAGATTTTCTTAACAGATAAAAATTAAGAATTCGCTGTAATTTTGGCAAACTCACTATCGTTCAGACACGCCAAGAATTACTCGGCTCATTCTGTTTAATTTTTATCTTAAAATCTGGAATGTAACTCACTTATTTTTTTCTAATTCATACTTATTAAAAGGCATTGTGAATTTAATTTTTTTGGGAGGTTATCATGGCAGTTATGAGATTTTTATAACGTTTGGAATTTATTTAGTATTTTTTTAATGGCGATAGGGGTATATTTTTTTATAGCAAAAACAACAACTCACGAATCTTATGTTTTAGGAGATAGAGGAGTAGGATATTGGGTTACTGCAATGTCAGCTCAAGCAAGTGATATGAGTGGTTGGTTACTTTTAGGTCTACCAGGTGCAGTATACACAAGTGGGCTTACAGAAATTTGGGTAGTAATTGGATTAGCTTTAGGAACTTATCTTAACTGGAAATTCGTTGCACCAGCTTTAAGAGTGCAAACTGAAAAATATAACTCTCTTACAGTACCTTCATTTATTTCACAAAAATTGAATGATAAAAAGGGATATATAAGAACATTTTTCAGCAATAGTAATCCTATTTTTCTTTACTATATACTCAGCTTCAGGTTTAGTTGCAAGTGGGAAGCTATTTGACTCTTTACTTGGAATAGATTATAAATGGGGAGTTCTAATAGGTGGAGGAACAATAATTGTCTATACATTCTTAGGTGGATACTTAGCAACTTGTTGGACAGATTTCTTCCAAGGGTGTTTAATGTTCTTTGCAATAATAGTTGTTCCAGTGGCTGCATACTATAGTGGTGGAGGAATAGATGGAATTAGCACTGCAATGGAAGCCAAAGATATTTCTTTAAATATTTTTTTAAATATACTAAAGTTTGGAGTTTACCAATTATAATATCAGGACTTGGTTGGGGACTTGGATACTTTGGACAACCTCATATAATTGTTAGATTTATGAGTATTGATAGTGCTGATGAACTATGGAAATCAAGACTTATAGCTATGATATGGGTTTTTCATTTCACTTTTTAGGAGCAATAGCAGTTGGAATAACAGGAATAGGAGTTTTTTTCTGATATTTCTCAAATGGGTGGAGATGCTGAAAAGGTATTTATATTCTTAATTCATAAGTTATTTAATCCTTGGATGGCAGGAGTATTGTTTGCAGCTATCCTATCAGCAATAATGTCAACAATATCTTCTCAACTTTTAGTATCATCAAATACTTTAACAGAAGATTTCTACAAGCATATAGTAAAGAGAAAAAAACTCATAAAGAAATGATATGGGTAGGTAGACTATGTGTAATTGTTATTTTTGTAATAGCAAGTGTTTTTAGCGATGAACCCAAGCTCTAAAGTTCTTGAGCTAGTTTCTTATGCTTGGGCAGGTTTTTGGTGGAGTTTTTCTCACCAGTAATCCTATTTACATTATATAAGAAGGATCTACATTGGGAAACAGTGTTGGTATCTATGATAATAGCAACAATAACAGTTATTGCTTGGAAAACAAGTGGACTAAAGCAATACAATCTATGAAATGGTACCAGCTTTTTGTCATAAACTCTATCTCTATATACCTATTAGAAAAAAATTCAAAGTCTTTGGTAATAATGAGAAATAAAACTATTAAAAGTTGTAATTTTTAAAAATTTTTTTAAAGTATAATATGATGAGATAATAATTTATTTGATATAAAGGGGTTGCCGTGAAGAATAGAGAATATTATACTAATGGAAACTTAAAAGCTGAATATGAAAGGAACGAACGTGGTGAGAAAGAAGGTTACGAACTTCTTTACTACGAAAGTGGAGTTTTAAGAGCTGAGTATCATTACAAGGCTGGTAAATTACATGGTGTTACAAAGGAATACTATGAAAATGGTAATTTAGTTGCTGAAGGTAACTATAGAAATGGTATGCTTTGAAGGTTTATCAAGAATCTACTATGAAAGTGGTAAATTAAAAGCTGAAAGTAGCTATAAAAATGATGCACTTGATGGTTTATGTAAGATGTACTATGAAAGTGGTCAAGTGAAGGCTGAATATTACTATAGAGATGGTAGTCTTGAAAAAAACTATTAGCTCACCCTAAAGATAATGCTGATGCAAAAAGTTACTAATGATAAAGAGTTTTTTTGATGTTGACTACGAAGATGGACAATTAAATTTAAAAACTTGATTTAAATACTTTTGTTAAAATCTAACTTATCTAAGAAAGATATTTGTAAAAATTTCTTATGAAGATAATGAACTAAAAGTTAAAGATATATGATGAGGATACAAAAGGAAACAAAAACAAATTCCTATAGATAAGGAAAAAAATGTTAAAGCTGTCCAAGAAGAAACAAAAAGTAGAAACTGAAAAAAAGTAGAAGCTAAGAAAGAAGAACCAAAAGTCCAAAAATCTTGTAAGTCCAAAAAAAGAAACAAAAAAGATGAATTAGAAATTCCTAGTTTCTTAAAAATCAAGATATGAAGATGAGTTAGAATCAGAGCCTGAAGTAAAAGAAGCAGAGCCAGAAGCAAAAAGAGTATTTGATCCTGAGAATGATTTAGATATTCTTGAAATGGTTAAAACAAAAGAGAAGAAAAACCAGAGCTTAAGTTTGCAAAAAGAAACTGAAAAGAAACCAAAGATAAAAAGATTATCAAGAAAAATAGATTCTGAAGAAGATGAAATTGCTGATATCAGATCAATTTTAGATACAAGCGATATTGATACAGAAGAAGAAATAGTAAGAAATAGAGGGAATAAGGTAAAACAAAGGAAGAAAAAAAATTCAACTGCAGCTGTTACACCACCTCCTTCTAGAAAGAAAGATTCTTTAGAGGATCAAAAGAAGAGTGTTTTAAAGATGATATTCTTTACTCTTTTCTTGCTTGCTATAGGGTATACTTTTTCTATTTCCTATATCAAAAAAATTTACAAGTGAAGATACAGAAAGTCTAATACTTGATAAAAAGGAACTGTAGCTGAAGAAAATGCAACAGAAGAAACAGATGAAGAGAGTGGAGCTGATACAGAAGGAAGTCCAGAAGAAGTGGCAGCAGAAGCTCAAAAAGACGAAAATAAAGAAGAAGCAAAAAGCTGAACCTGAAACAAAGGAAAAAGAAGTAACAAAAAGACGAAGTTACTAAAGATACAAAAGAAAAAGAAAAATGCTAAAGCTAAAGAAGAAACTAAAAAGAAGATAAGAAAGAAGAAGTAGCAAAAAGTAGTGATAATTCAGATATAAAGAAAATAGATGAAGTTATCAGTCAAGTTATGGATAAGAAAAATCCAGATTATCTATTGAAGTTTAATTCTGAAGAATTAGCACTTATAAGAAATACTTTGTATGCAAGAAGAGGACTTAAGTATACTAAAGGAAAATACAAAGATTACTTTTGAAGGAAAATCTTGGTATAAACCTTCAGTAACTTCAGGTAAAGATCTTTTACCAGAAAAAGAAGAAAGATTAGTTGAAATCATCAGAAAATATGAAAAAGAAAGCTAAAAAAATAATAAAAATTAGGCTGTTGTAATATCACAACAGCCATTTTTGTTGTCTATTATTAATAGTTGTGGTATAATTTTTAAAACTAATATAAATATATATGGGGATTTAAAAATGAAAGATATAATATTTTTGCTACCCAAGATGTAGCACATGTCAAAAAGCTAAAAAAATGGTTGGAAGAAAACTCAATAAAATTTACTGAAAGAGATATCGTAAAAAGATAAACCTACAGAAAAAGAATTAAAAAGAATTCTTTAAGAAATCTGGAAAAAGAATTAAAGAAATTTTTAACACAAGTGGTATTTTATACAGAGAATTAGAGTTAAAAGATAAATTACCAACAATGACAGAAGATGAAATGATAAAAACTATTAGCAACTGATGGAAAAACTTGTAAAGAGACCAATGATAGTTACAAAAGATTTTGTTTTTAAATGGTTTCAAAGAAGAAGAATGGAAAGAAAAATTAAAAAAATAAAATTATTCTAAAAAGGGTCTTAAAAATGTATAATATGATAGATGTTGTAACAGCAGGTTTTGCTTTTATTTGCAATGTTATTTGGGGCAGGAAACTTAATATTTCCTCCCTATGCTAGGTTATGAATTAGGAAGCAACTGGGGAGTAGCTGCAATAGGATTTATTTTAACAGGAGTAGGAATTCTCTGATGGGAATAATCGCTTCTGCAAATGCAGGGAAGGATTTGGATAGTTTTTTTCAAATAAGGTTTCACCTTTATTTGCAAAAATTTTTATGGGATTGCACTTATTTTATCAATAGAATCACTTTTGGCTCTACCAAGAACAGGTGCAACAGCTTATGAAGTAACATTTTTTTCCATGCAGGATTTACAACTTCAACATTTAAATATGTGTATTTAATAGTTTATTTCTTATTGGCTTTACTATTTTCATTAAAAGTCATCAGAAGTTGTGGATAGAGTGGGGAAGATTTTAACTCCTATATTATTGATAGTTTTATTTATAATTTTAGTTAAGGGAGTATTTTTTTCAATAGCTCAACAATAGCTGAAAAAAAGTTTATGAATTACCATTTAAAAAAAGGTTTTTGTAGAAGGTTATCAAACTATGGATGCTTTTAGCAGCAGTAGTATTCTCTACTGTTATATTAAATGCTATAAGAGGAAAAACTAAACTTACAGAAAAACAAGAGTTTTATTATCTTTTAAAAGTTGGACTTATTGCAGCTTTTAGGACTTACAATAGTCTATGCAGGTTTAACATATATTGGAGCAACTTTTTGGTGGAACTGAATTAGTTGCTGGAGCTGAAAAAAACAGATTTACTTGTAAAAATTTCTATAAATCTTTTAGGAAAAATAGGATATTTAATATTGGCTATCTGTGTTGCTGGAGCTTGTTTAACTACTTCAATAGGGCTGATTGTTACTGTTGCAGAATATTTCAGTGGACTTATGAAGGTATCTTATCAAAAATTAGTAGTGATAACAACAATAATAGGTTTTGTATTTGCAATGTTTGGAGTAAATAAGATAGTTATTATATCAGTTCCAGTCTTAGTATTCCTATATCCTATAAGTATAGCTCTAATAATATTGAATTTCTTCCGTGTAAAAAAAATGCAAATGTATTCAAGGGAGTTGTTCTAGTATCAGGGCTTGTAGGACTATATGAAGGAATTTCAGTAACAGGAATTGCTATGCCAGAAGTATTTACAAATATATATAATTCTTTACCATTGGTAAATTTAGGATTACCTTGGTTAGTACCAGCTTTAGTGGTTGGAATAGTATGTAACTTTATTAAAACAGAAAAAAATAATATAAGAATAGTTTATGCGACTATATAATAAACTGCCTGATAGCCATTAGTTCGTGAGCTCCGAAATGCTCCCTCAACAATAATGGACATCGCAGCAGTTTCTTTAAAAATTAATTCAACTATTCTTAATATTAGTAGAGAGATAGAGAAAAAAATTGGAGGAAAAAAATGGCTAATGTATATGACGTGCTAAAAGAAAGAGGATATTTAAAACAACTTACACATGAAGAAGAAATAAAAGAACTTCTTGAAAAAGAGAAGGTTACTTTCTATATAGGATTTGACCCAACAGCAGACAGCTTACATGTTGGACACTTCATAGCTATGATGTTCATGGCTCATATGCAACAACATGGTCACAGACCAATAGCTTTAGCTGGTGGTGGAACAGGAATGATAGGTGACCCAAGTGGTAGAACTGATATGAGAACTATGATGACTGTTGAAACTATAGACCATAATGTTGAATGTATAAAGAAACAAATGCAAAAGTTTATAGATTTTTCTGATGGAAAAGCTATACTTGAAAAACAATGCAAATTGGTTAAGAAATCTAAACTATATAGAATTTTTTTAAGAGATATAGGAGAACATTTTTTTCAGTTAATAGAATGCTTGCAGCAGAATGCTATAAGTCAAGAATGGAAAATGGACTGTCTTTCTTAGAATTCAACTATATGATAATGCAAGGATATGATTTCTATGTTTTAAATAAAAAAAATATAACTGTACTATGCAATTAGGTGGAGATGACCAATGGTCTAATATGATAGCAGGAGTGGAGTTAATAAGAAGAAAAGATAGAAGACAAGCTTATGCTATGACTTGTACTTTACTAACTAATAGTGAAGGAAAGAAAATGGGAAAAAACTGCTAAAGGGAGCATTGTGGTTAGATCCTAAAAAAACAACACCTTATGAATTTTTACCAATATTGGAGAAATATTGATGACCAAGATGTTGAAAACTGTCTAGCACTTTTAACTTTCTTACCTATGGACGAAGTTAGAAGATTAGGAGCATTAAAAGATGCTGCAATAAATGAAGCTAAAAAAGTTCTAGCTTATGAAGTAACAAAAAAATTATCCATGGAGAAGAAGAAGCAACAAAGGCTAAGGAAGCAACAGAAGCTCTATTTGGAAGTGGAAATAATTTAGATAATGCACCTAAAAATTGAATTAGGAGCTGATGATTTTTTTCAAAAGAACTATTAGATGTTTTAGTAGATAGAAAAAAATTCTAAAGACTAAGAGTGAAGGAAGAAGACTTATAGAACAAAAATGGAATGTCTTTAAATGATGAAAAAAATAACTGATGTTAAATTCACTTTAAAATGAAAAATACTTTTAGGGCTTTTTAAAATTAGGTAAAAAGAAGTTCTACAATATTGTAAAAAAATAAAAGAATGTAAAAGTAGTACTTGCTAGAAGGTGAGTACTATTTTTATTGTTTATTATCAGCAACTATGATATAATTTTGAGATTAATAAAAAAAGAATTTACTATAATTATCTTGAAGCAATAATATGAACATAGAGAAATTTGAGGAGAAAAAAAGATAAAAATAGAGGTTAAAGATGAGTGAATTACAAACAATTAGAAAAAAATACAAGGTGATTTTTTTCTTAGAAAAAAAGCTATAGAGAAGGTAAATTGTTTTATGAAGTTTTTAAGATATAAAGATGATTATATAGGTATTAACTATGGTTATTTTTGAAGATGAACTAAGCGAAGAAACATATATCAATGATAATAGAATAGGAATGCTTGTAAGTAAGGAAAAAGACAAAATTTACATCTGTACTTTAGATGGGAAAAAGACATGAGGTAGGGATAACTGTTGCATATCATAATAAGAGTGGAAGATTAGCTTATGAAATGGATTATTTAGATGACATTTGTATGGCTACTAATAGGATATATAAAAATGATTTTATTAAAAAAATGCTCCTTTAATAAAAAAATTTAGAAAAAAAGGGAAAATATAAACAAAAAAATACTATAAAAAAAGTATTATGAATTTAAGCACAAAAAAATATATTAAGAATAGAGAAAATATATTGTAAAAACAGGAAAAAGAGTAGACTTCAAAGCCTATAAAAAAATAATAAATTATATGGTTTTTAGAGAAGTAAGAGATGATAATGGCAATATTATATTGAGAGGAAGTTATTTAAATAATAAAAAAATAGGGATATGGCATGAGTATGAAAAATAATAAAGTAAAAAAATAAAGGTAGCATTTGATGAGAATGAAAAATTTTCAGGAATATATAGAGAATTTTTTTCCAAATGGTGACATCAAGGAAGAAAAAAATATTATTTTTCAAGGCAAAAGAAATAAAGGTTAAAAAAATAGATATATATAGAAAAGAGGTATATAAATGAACGATGATACATTTATTTTTTTAGATGAATTTTTAGATACTGAGTTATATATTTTTAAATAAATGCAAAGAGGAAATTTTTAAAATTTGTATGGAAAGATAAAAATATTGAAATTATAGGAAAATATCAAGAAAAAAACTAGAAAGCTGTTATAATACAGAATTACAATTAGAAGCTTCTTTTTAATTTGGTTGAAATAGGTTATGATGCAGTTGTTTATAAGATACTTAGTAAAATAGAAGAAGAGTATTTTTGAATGCTTTAGAGATTTATAATTGGAGTGATGATTATTTAGCAATTGAAATATCAATCTATAATTATCCTGATGAAATAAGAAACTTGGATAATGAAATAATATGGACAAAAAGAAAATATCAATAAAGAACATATGGATATAATCAATGAAAAATAAAAAAATTAGAAGAATTAAAAAAAGAAAAGGAAGAGAGTATTTTAAATATTTAGATGAATTGGAAATCCTAAGAAGAGAAGGAGTAAATACTCCAAAAAGAGAAGAGGAACTTATTAAAAAAATAGAAGAAAGAGAAGAAATTGGCAAAAAAAATATGCTGAATATAAAAGAAATTTAAAAAAATGGATAAAATCTTTAAAAGATAAAGAGATAATGAATTTACTTATTAATTAAATTTTAAATATAGAAGAGAAAAGAGGCTTATTTGTCAAATAGTATAGTAGTTATTAAAAAAATAAATAAATAAAGTAGGTCAAGTACAAAATAATAGGTTACCATTGGAAAAACACATTAATTTGGAATAAAAATAACACCAGTTTATCCAGATATCTCTCCAACCTTTATTCCAAGAGTTTTTATTACAGAAAGTGCCGGAAAAAAATATTATACTAAAAATTGGGGAATTATGATAAATGAAAGAACAACTGAAAAATACTCAGCTATTTATTATGGAATAATAAGAGAAGGTGTTAAAAAAATGATTAGAGTAAGAATTTCACAAATTCAAAAAAAGAGCTTAAATCAGATATAAGGGTGTTAATTGATCCATATACAGCTCTTTGGATAGAAATCTCTGATAATTCAAAAATAGAACCATTTTGGATAAATGATCAAAAAAATGAAGGAATATTGATAGTATCGAGGAACTTTAATACTAATAAAATATCTGAAATTATATTAATTGCTGCAAAAAAATATAGAATATTGTCCTGAAATAAAATGATATAAAGTTTAATAAGCAAAATATTAAAAATATTGGAAGGAAATCCTATTGTAAAAATAAAGAATAGGTATTTTCAAAAAGAACTTCTATATAATAACTTTAAAATATATTATTCAAAAGACAGTATAAAAATTCAATTTTTAGATATAGTAAATAATTATGATAGTATTTTAAAAAAATTATAAAAAATGGATGATATATACTTTGAAACAAATAAAAAAATGGAGTCTTATTAAGTATAACATTAAGGAATTTACCCCAAAAAGTTATAAGAAATATGCTAGAAGTATTGGATAAAAACCAAAATAGAAAAATTTTTGAAATTAAATAAAGAGGAAACTAAAAGTGGCTATACTATAATAGATAATCCTTTATCCTGCTCCATCAAAGTAATAAATAGATTAATAAATTTAAAATCTATAATAGAAGAAGTTAGCAAATTATGAGTTAATCTAACAAAAATTATTTTTAAGAGTTATATAAGGAGAAAAGAATTTTTATTTTTGAAACAGAAGTTAAAGAAGTACAAATAAAGCAAAAAAAGTTAGCAGTTTAGATCAATTTGGTTTAGGTAGAATTATAGAAAAATGAAATGCAATTTGAGAAAAATTTATGAAAATAATAAAAAAATAGAAGCATAATATTAATTATATTTATATTTTTATTCAATTTCATCGCTTGATTTTTTTGATAAAAGAAAAGAAAATTTTTACTTATGAAAATAAGTCAGTTGAATATACTTTAGAGCAAGTTTTTAAAGAAGGGTATAAATTATATTTTTTTATGATATAGAGTTTGAAAGAGTAGATAAAGTTGGAGAAAATGATAGTTACTTTGCAATTTTTTTCTTATCTGGAGGAAATGAGAGAGCATCAACTTTGTCTATTAAAAAAATTATTATATTATTGATAAGAATAAGAATGAAAATCTATGAAACTTCAGAAAAAGATATTATAGAAAAAGGAATAATATTAGAAGATGTTGATATTTTTTTATAAAAAGAAAGGAATTATTGTATATGATTAAAAAGAATACTATAGTTTTAATGAGATTGCTATCATATCAATGATAATAATAATTTTTGAGAAATATATACATATATTTTAATTTAAATATTTTTTTAATTATAGGAGCTTTTTTTCAGATTATATATATTCTAATTTATATATATACCAATATATTGAGATATTTTTATGCTATATTACTAATTGTATATAATATATTACTCGTAATAAGTAAAAAGTATTTTAATCTTATAGTAAAATATAAATTAAGAAAATATTTTTGTATTAACTAATTTAATAATATTATTTTTTTATATATTTAAAGAACCTTTATTTTTTTCTATTCCAGTAAAAAAACAATATTAGTTTTAAGTTTTTCTTTTAATTGAAATTTTTTTACTTTTTTTGTTCATAAAATAAGAATAAAAAAATAAAAAAATTGGAAAGAAATAATTGAAGAAATTTTTTGGGATAGTTTTAATTTCAGCTTTTGTTTATTTTTTTCAATATATTACAGCAGTATTAGTGTATATTATGGGATTATTTTTTTATTTTTTTCTTTTAATAGTTTTTTAAATTTTTTTCAGAAGAGATAGTAAAAATAACAAAATATAATTGAAGAAGTTAAAAGAATCAAATAAAGTATTGACAACGGAACTTAAACAAAAGGCTTCTTGCCAGAAAGAAAAAGAATATATAATTAAATAATTTAAAGAAAAAAACTATATAAATTGAAAAATATTTATATAGCTTTTTTTCTATAATTAGAGCCAAGATTAGATATAACAACAACCTTTGAAAGACTATCGGAAGATTTAGGTTATAATGTAATAGGTTCAAGAGTTGAAGAACTAGCTAGACAGTTTAAAAGCTAGAGAAATTAACGAAGAAGACTTAAAAAGAAGCATTAAGAGATATAGTAAAGGGCTATTGAAAAAGATATAGGGATAGACTTTGATGTGGTATACTTAGATGAGTCTACAATGCCAAAAAGATTCAAAAGGAAGTACAGGTTCATCCTATATAGTAGATAAAGAAAATAGGAAAGTATTAATACCAATAGATGTAAATAAAATAGAAGACATAAAGAAAGTATTAGGAACCTTAACAGAAGAAGTAGCCCTATGGAAAAGATGCCTTAGAAGGAAGACAAGATAAGAAAGTAGCAGAAGATAAGTCAAATGATGAAGAAGGCTAGAAAGTTTAGGAAGACCAGTAAATGAATATGTAAAGAAAAGATTTGGAGAAGATAATAACAGTAAGATAAAATTAACAACAGATGGAATAGATTTAAGTAATGCTGATGTTGGAGAAAAGGTTAGGGGATGTAAATACCCAAGATGATAGAAATAGTGGTTATGCGAAATTTTACCATCACAACAAAGAGATCCATGGCTTAATAAGATGAATTTTAAGTTATTGAGACTAAGAAAAAAACACTAATATGCAGTTTTTTATCTTCATATGAGAGCTTATTCGATACTTTCTGATTCAGGAGAAAACTATAAGAGACTTCACATTAGGAGCTTTTAAAAGCAGGTGGAGAAGATCTATCATTAAATACATATAAAATTCCTAAAAAATTTCAATATAATACTTTAGCATACAAGTATGGAGAACTTTTTGGACATTCAACAATGTCAGCAATAGGAATTTTAGGAACTATAATAGGTTCTGGAATGGAAGGAGGAGGCACTGCGGCTGCACCAGCAACTGGAGGGGTTTCATTTGGAGTAGCAGTAGCTGGAATAGGGGTAGAAACTTATTCAGCTGGAGTAGGAGCAACAGCAGTACTAATTTACCTAAAACAATTTTAGAGATAGAAGCTATGAAAAGTGAAGGAAGTTCTTCAAGTTCTAGTAAAACAGAAACCTATGATAAAAAAAGAAAAAAAGACGAAAAATTAGAAAAATAGAGCTAGAAACCAAAAAGAAAAAAAGATCAACTTATAGAGAATCAGAAAAAGATGTTTATGATTTTCTTGATGAAAAATATAAAGATAATGAAAAATATAACAGTACAAGAACAAGCTTCATTTAAAGGAGGGCAGGAAGCAAAACATTATGGAGAAAAAGGTTCAGTAAGACCAGATGATACAGTAATTATTAAAACAGAGACAAAAAAATGGGACTGTTATTAGCAGAGAGAGTTACGAAGTAAAAAATTATAAAAATAGAAAAATTATAATAATATGACTTCAAAAAAATAGGAGAACAAGCTAAAATAAGAGTTAATGAACTTCCAAAAGGAACAGTTCAAAAAGGTTGTTATAGATACAAGAGGACAAAAATTTAACAACAGAAATAGAAGCTAAAACAATAAAATGATATAGTTAAAAAAATCAAATGGAATAATAAATGCAGAAAATATATTCTTTATAAAATAGGAGGTTAATTGAATGGAAGAATTATCAACAAAGGAATTTAATGAAATTTATAAAAAGTATTTTTAAGGAATATTTTTGACAAGCCATTAAAAAAAGATGGATACTATAAAAAAAGGAACTATCACATTTTATAAAATAAAACAAACTAATGATGATAGAAGTGATAAATTTTCAGAGATACTATGATAGATTGACAGTAAATTTTGGAGTATCTCCACTATGGTGTGGAGCATTAAAAGGAGCAATGAATATAGGAGGAAGAATTAATAAATTTTCAAAAAGAGAAATCTCATTGGAGATATCAATGGTGGAATATAAGAAACGAAGAGGAAATAAAAAAATAGTATGATAGAAATACTAGAATTAATTCAAAGTGGTTTATATAAATGGTTTACTGAAAAGGATAATGAAGAAAAATATAATGGAAAGTTTAAAAGAAGCATATTTTGATAAAATACATGAATGTATGTTTTTAGCAACAGCAATGGCAAAATTTAAAAGATATGATGAAATATTACCATATATTGAAAAAAAGTGAAAAAGAATATAGAGAAGAATATACTGCTGAACAAAAAAATAATGTAGAATGGTTAAAAAAACTTTTTAAAGAGATTCTATTGCTTTGAAGAAAAATAAAAAGAAGGTCATAAAGCAGTGGATAAATATATAGTTGAGAGAGAAAACAATCTTTAATAGAGTTAGGATTAGAAAAAAATTAATTGAAAAATTAATTTTTACAGGTAAACTAAAATGTTTTTTTGCTTACCTAATTTTTAAAAACTAAACAATACTAGACTCAGTAAATCAAATGAAGTCAGGAGATATACTTGGAGGACTGGCTTCAGCAACTCAATACTGTTACAGGAATAGTTAGTGGACTAGCTTCAAATCAAGGGACAAAAACTTCCTACAAGTGCTGTTAATAAAAAAATAATTCTAATGATGATGAAGATGATGATGATAAAAAAATAATCAAAACTAATACTGTTGGAAAAGATAATCTAAAAAGCAGCACAAGCAACTAATAATTTCTATGCGAATATAGGTGTAAACTTAGGATTTAATAAATCAAGTTCAAAATCAAACCCGCATAGTGAAAGTGCAGTTGTAACAACAATAAAGGGGAAAAGATGAAAATTCAACTATAACTTACAACAATGTAAAGAATGTTGAATATGTTGGAACACAAGCACAAGATACTAAGTTTATCTATAACAATGTAGAAAATATTAATAAGACAGCTGTTGAATTAAATAATTCATATTCATCTACTGGTAAAAGTAGTGGAATATCAACAGGAGTAACTATAGGTTATGGAGATGGAACACAAACAGAATTTAATGCAGTAAGTATTTCAGCTTCTAAATCAAATATGAATAGCAATGGAACTACTTATCAAAATGGTAGATTTGTAAATGTAGATGAAGTACATAATAATACAAAGAATATGACTCTTTTCTGGATTTAACCAAGAAGGTGGAACAGTTATTGGAAATATAGAAAATCTAACTATTGAAAGTAAACAAAATACATCTACAACAAAGGGAAGTACAAAAGGTGGAAGTTTAAGTATAGCACCAAATGGAATGCCATCAGGAAGTGCAAATTATTCACAAACAAATGGAGAAAGAAGAGTGTAGATAATGCAAGTACTTTCATAATAGGAGATGGAAGTGCTCTAAAGGTAGCTAAGGTAGAAAATACAGCTTCTGTGATAGGTACAACTGAAAATGGAAAAACTATCAATAGATGAATATGTAGGACATAACTTAGAAAATGTAGATAAGTTAAAAACAGCAGGTGGTTCAGTAGGAGTATCAACTTCTGGAGTAACAAGTATAGGAGTAAATTATTCTGATAAAAAACAAGAAGGAATAACAAAGAATACAGTAATAGGTAATGTAGAAATAGAAAAAAATCTTCTGGAGATGAAATAAACAGAGATTTAGATACAATGACAGAGATAACAGAAGATAGAGATTTTAAAACAAATATCAATGTAGAATCTCAAACAATTAACTATATAAAAATCCTGAAAAAGTTTAAAGAAGATTTACAAAAAGCTAAAAATGAAATATATGATATTTACCATGCAGTAGATAGTACAGTAAATTTACAAGGAAAAGAAGATAGAAATATATCAGAACAAGTTGGAGAAGCAAGACAGGCTAAGGTAATATATAATCTAATAGATTCAAGATTGCAAAAAGCAGAAAAATCAAGAAGATATTGCAAAAGCCTTTTGAAGAAGCATCAGAAGATTTAGGTTATAGAGTAAAAAGTAATTTTTACAGACCCAAGTAACTCTCCACAATTAATTGGAGTAGATGAAAAATGGAAATAAATATATAAAAAGATGGAACAGCTTATGTAGATAAAGATACAGGAATAGGATATATTCTAGTAAATACTGAATCACCAGCTAATAGTACTAAGGCAGGAGTAATAGGAACAATAGCAGAAGAACAAAGCCATGTAATAGGAAAGAAAGAAGGAAGACAAAAAAAGTAGTTCCAGATGGAAGTGAAAAAGGTTTAGAAAGTTTAGGAAGACCAACAAATGATTACTTTTAAAAACAATATAGTAAGAATGATAAAGCTATAGACTTAAAGAGTGATGGAAAAGATTATTCTAATGTTGATTTTGGAGAAAATGTTGGGGATAAAAACGATAGAAAATCCTTTTAGAATTATATGATAAAAAATATACAACTGCTGATGAAAGAAAAGAAGTTGAAAAATATTATCAGAAGAAAAAGGAGAAGATTATCTAGTGGATTGGGAATTATATAATGAATCTTTGGAAAGAGATTATAGAGCTGAAATAAATTATTTTGTTTCTCAAGCTAAAAATAGGGTTAATAAATTATCAGAAATAGAAAAAGGGAACTTTGAAGAAGTTCCTCCAAAAGAGTCTGTTTTTTTCATAACTTTATTAATACTAAGGAGGGTATAAAGGTTGTCATAAACAAATCATTAATAAATACCAAAAAGTTGATTATGATACTGGAAAAAGAAGTTGTTATATCTAAAAAGTAATAAAATAGTAAAAGATTATATGAATCAAGGAACTTCAAATAATTTTACTTATGGGCTTAATAACAAGCTTTCAAATCTGATGAAGGTAAATTTGATAAGGTACTTCATGGGTTAGTTGATGTAGGAAATTATATATCTAAGGGAACCGGAGTTACAGATAAAACCACTGTATTAGAAAGAGTAAATATGACTTTTTTTAGGGTATTTAGTTTCAGAGAATTATGATGAACTTGAAAAATGGGCTGGTAAGAATAATTATGATGCTATTGGCTATAAGGAATACTTTGAATATAAGATATATAAATTTAATATAAATTCTTACAAAAATTTACGTAGAAATATGTACAAATAATATTAGATATGAAAATTTATAAGTACTTTTAAGATGGATGTGATAATTTATGAAAAAAAGTATTAATAATCTTAATAGGAATTTTTGATATTTTTAAATATGTGTATAAGATATATTCCTGAAAATCATTATATATTACTTGATGATAAAAAAATATCAGTAGAAAAAGAAGATAAAATAATAAGTGATAATAATCTAAAAAAATGTTAGATTACTTTTCAGATGCTACTATATTATTTGAATTTTATAATATTCCAAATAATTTAGTTTTTAGAAAGAGTAGAATTATTTTATCAAAGTAAAATGGTAGGGAAGTATAGATATAAATGAAAAATAAATATTTAGAAAATTGTGGAGATGGTTATTTTGATGAATTAGGAAGAAAAGTAAGTAATAAAGGTTATTTGTTAGAAAAAGATTTCTTTAGAATTATGGGAGAAGAGTATGAAAAAGTATAATATAACTTATCCAAATAGCAAATTTGAACTTATTATTTATTTAAGAAATTTAAATACAAATGAAGTTTTTAAATTAAATAGAAGCTTTTTCTCTTTATTTTTGAAAAAAAGGATATGAGTTTTTATTTTAAGTGTATAAAGAAATCTAAGAGCTCAAAGATGGAGTACAAGTTTCTATAATGTAATAGGTTCAAGAGTTGAAGAACTAGCTAGACAGTTTAAAGCTAGAGAAATTAACGAAGAAGACTTAAAAGAAGCATTAAGAGATGTAGTAAAGGGTTATGGAAAAGATATAGGAATAGACTTTGATGTAGTATACTTAGATGAGTCTACAATGCCAAAAAGATTCAAAAGGAAGTACAGGTTCATCCTATATAGTAGATAGAAAAAAATAGGAAAGTATTAATACCAATAGATGTAAATAAAATAGAAGACATAAAGAAAGTATTAGGAACCTTAACAGAAGAAGTAGCCCATGGAAAAGATGCCTTAGAAGGAAGACAAGATAAAAAAAGTAGCAGAAGATAAGTCAAATGATGAAGAAGGCTTAGAAACTTTAGGAAGACCAGCAAATGAATATGTGAAGAAAAGATTTGGAGAAGATAATAATAGTAAGATAAAGCTAACAACAGATGGAATAGACTTAAGTAATGCTGATGTTGGAGAAAAAGTTGGGGATGTTATAACCTCTGGAGATAGAGCATTTAGAACGAGCCACCAATCTAAATATAAATATATTCAAATGGATTTTGATAGAGCAATAAATGGAATGCTTGGTCTAACAGGCTCAGTATTTAGAGGAGGGGCATCATACGGACTAACGAGCATAGGTTATTCGCTTGCGTTTGCACCTGAACCATTCGCAACAAAAGCATTAGGTACTGGATTTATGTTAGGTGGTCTGATAGCAGGAGCATTTACAGCTTCGGATGCAGTAGAAAGTGGACAAGATGTTTATTATGGAGTAACAAATCAAAGAGATAAAAAATCAGTAAACTTTGGAAGAGAACTTTTAGGTGAAGATATTTATGATCCTCTTAATACGCTTTCAGTTGCTGGAATGCCAATACTTTACGACCAAGCTAATTATACAAAAGTTATGGTTGAAGGAGAAGCAGCAAAAGAGCAATAATATATAATCCCTAATTTAACCTATGATGAAAATAAATATCTAAATGATTATATGGGTAAAGAAATGCCAGGAAAAGTTACTTCTAAATATGGTGATGTTAAAACTTATCGTTATGCTGATGTTGTTGACAATAATAAAAATACATCAGTTTCTAAAACACCTGTTATAAATAAGTCAGGGGCAAGTCAGGGAATAAATAATACTACACAAATTGCTTCTCAAAATCCTAATACCTCTGTTAATAAAAACTCAGTCAGGAAAAGCAACCTTAAAATGTAGGAAGACAAGGTAAACATGTAGTTGGACATCCTAACTACATAGCAGGAAGGGGTGAAGTTACTGATATGCAAACTGCTAGTAATATACTTAATGATTTTCAAGGTACAGGGATTATAAGAAATAATGGACAAAAAGAAGTAATTGATACTCATGGAAAGTACACTGGTATATTTGTTGATGAAAAAACAGGACAAAGAAGTATAACAAGTAGATTTACAATACATTATGATTCAAAAAGGAACTGCACATATAGTTCCAGCAAATCCAAACTCAAAATAGAAAAGAGGTATATAAATGAAAGATGATACATTTATTTTTTTAGATGAATTTTTAGATACTGAGTTATATATTTTTAAATAGATGCAAAGAAGAAATTTTAAAAATTTGTATGGAAAGATAAAAATATTGAAATTATAGGAAAGTATCAAGAACAACTAGAAAGTTGCTACAATACAGAATTACAATTAGAAGCTCCTTTTGATTTGGCTGAAATAGGTTATGATTCAGTTGTTTATAAGGTTCTTAGTAAAATAGAAGAAGAGTATTTTTGAATGGTTAGATTTTAGTGACTGGAATGATTGTTTATCAATTGAGATATCAATCTATAAATATCCTGATGAAATAAGAAATTTGGATAATGAGATAATCTGGACAAAAGAAAATATCAAGAAAGAACATATAGATATAATTAATGAAAAATAAAAAAATTAGAAGAACTTAAAAAGAGGAAGAGAGTATTATAAATATTTAGATGAATTAGAAATTTTAAGAAGAGAAAAAGTAAATACCCTAAAAAGAGAGGAGGAACTTATTAAAAATTGAAGAAAGAGAAGAAGTTGGTAAACAATATGCTGAATATAAAAGAAATTTAAAAATGGATAAAATTTATGAAAAAAATATTTAACAAATAATGAGTATACTTATTAATTAATTTTTAAACATAGAAGCAAAATAAAATATAATAATTATTAGTCTAAAAGAAGCACCAATAAAAATTGATATAAATCTTGAAATAATGGAAATATAATTGAATGTACTTCAAAAACAATAACTTTAAGATCAAGAATAATACTTTAAAGATATGGTATATTAATCATGATAGGAAAAATTAAGCTGAATAGATAAAATAAATATTTATTCAGCTTTTTCTAAATTTGGTAGTAAAGTTACTGGAAATATAGAAAATCTGACTATTGAAAGTAAACAAAATACATCAACAACAAAAAGGAAGAACAATAGGTGGAAGTTTAAGATAGCACCAAATGGAATGCCATCAGGAAGTACAAACTATTCTAAAAACAAATGGAGAAAGAAGAGTTGTAGATAATGCAAGTACTTTCATAATAGGAGATGGAAGTGATCTAAAAGTAGCTAAGGTAGAAAATACAGCTACTGCGATAGGTACAACTGAAAATGGAAAACTATCAATAGATGAGTATGTAGGCTATAACTTAGAAAAATGTAGATAAGTTAAAAACAGCAGGGTGGTTCAATAGGAGTATCAACTTCTGGAATAACAAGTCTAGGAGTAAATTATTCTGATAGAAAACAAGAAGGATAACAAAGAATACAGTAATAGGTAATGTAGAAATAGGGAAATCTTCTGGAGATGAAATAAATAGAGATTTAGATTCTATGACAGAGATAACAGAAGATAGAGATTTTTAAAAACAAATGTCAATGTAGAATCTCAAACAATTAACTATAAAAAAATCCTGAAAAGTTTAAAGAAGATTTACAAAAAGCTAAAAATGAAGTTGAAGATTTAGAAAATGCTGTAAAAAAATACATCAAATCCATTAGGAAAAAGATAAGAGAAATGTATTTTTCAAATCTAAGAGCTCAAAGATGGAGTACAAGTTTCTATAATGTAATAGGTTCAAGAGTTGAAGAACTAGCTAGACAGTTTAAAGCTAGAGAAATTAACGAAGAAGACTTAAAAAGAAGCATTAAGAGATGTAGTAAAAGGGTTATGGAAAAGATATAGGAATAGACTTTGATGTAGTATACTTAGATGAGTCTACAATGCCAAAAAGATTCAAAAAGGAAGTACAGGTTCATCCTATATAGTAGATAGAAAAAAATAGGAAAGTATTAATACCAATAGATGTAAATAAAATAGAAGACATAAAGAAAGTATTAGGAACCTTAACAGAAGAAGTAGCCCATGGAAAAGATGCCTTAGAAGGAAGACAAGATAAGAAAGTAGCAGAAGATAAGTCGAATGATGAAGAAGGCTTAGAAACTTTAGGAAGACCAGCAAATGAATATGTAAAGAAAAAGATTTGGAGAAGATAATAACAGTGAGATAAAATTAACAACAGATGGAATAGATTTAACTAATGCTGATGTTGGAGAAAAAGTTGGAGATAGTAAAAGAAATTGCAAAAATAAAAGGTCTAACTATGGATCAAAACGAGACATTGAAATTTTTTTATCAATGAATAAAAAAATTATTGAAAATATGAATGAAGTTCCAACAGTTTCTGATTATAAAAATGGAGAAGCTATGGTAAAAATATTTGAAGGACAAGAGAACGTAATTAATAAAACTTTTAGCTGAAGAAAATTATAATATTTCATCAGAAAAAAGTACATGAAGAATTAATAAAGTTAGGTCAAATAGGAGGACAAAATATTATAAAAACAAATATGAAGGTATTTATGTTCTAGAAAAACGAGGATATAAGAAAACAATTTTTTTGATAAAGGTGGCAATTTACGTTTAGATAAATTTGATCCAAAGAATTTGAGAAAAAAATTGAAAATAGTAAAAAAATTTAAAGAAGGAGTTGAAGAAGTACGAAAAAATCTCAAGAATATTATTTAAAAATAAAAATATTATAAAAACTGAAGCAATAGATAAAAATAAATACAGTTGTAGAGCTTGCTGGAGATACAGATATTTTAACAGACAATGATTTAAAATTTGCTTTTAGGGAAGACAACGATAACAAGTAGAATTATCATTGATAGAGGAGTTCCTTATTTAAGATATAATATAACAGATAAATTTCATGACTCTGCAGATATAAATATTGAATGGGGAAAACCATATCAAATGCTCGACCTTCTAGAATTATTCCTTTATTTGATGTAATGGGAGTTAGAAAAATGAGAAAGTTTTTTTATATTTCATATTATAATGTTATCTTTAACTATCTTCTTTTTAACTAAAATAGTAAGGTATGAAAAATACTCTGTTACAATTAAGTGAAAACACTAAAATAGAGAGAGATTATCCTATATTTAATGATGATGTAGCTAATTTAGTTTTGAAAAACAACTAATTTAGAGCAAAGGTTATATGTAAAAGAATTAGACAATATTAATAATATCTGGATAGGAAATACTTTACACTTATGATGAAGCATATAAAAATTCTGGTTTTAAATGGCTAGAAGATGATTCAGAGGAATATAATCCCTAAATATAGCAGAGAACAAAGAGAAATAGAATATAATAAAAAGTACAGGTTATTTTATTATTGATGATAAAAAGGAAATATATGGTCTTTCAGAAGACGAAATAAAAGAAATGTTAAATATTTCATCTTTAAAATTAGAAAATCCTGAAAAGTATATAAACAAAAATGGTGAAAGACTTCGTTTAACTAAATTTTATCAAGATTTATTTAGTAAAATACTTAACATCCCTACTAGTTATGATTCAGATGAATTTGAAAAAGGAAATTCTGCAACAGCTTCTGAAATTAATAAATTAATTTTTATAAAAATATAATAATTGTATATTTAGGAATTAATTTAATTCTATGTATAGTTTTTTTCTTTTTAAAAAGAATATTAAAAATTTAAAAAAATTATATAAAAAGTTAAAGAAAAAAAGAATATGGATTTTATATGGATTAGATTTTTTACACTATTTATTTATTGTTTTTTTATGCATATTTTCTGAGTTAAATGAAATAATAGAAATGAATAAATTTGTATTTTATTATATTTTTATAAAAAAATTTTCTATTTTATTATTATTTAAAAATTAAAAAGAGAAATTTAAAAAAATTAATTGTGGTAAAGTATCTCATTTTAATTTTAATATTAGTTTCTGGAATTTTTTATTAAAAGTTTTTGAAATAAATAGCATTTTTTTATTATTTAACTTATCTTTTTCAATTCTTTATTTTTCCTATCTTATCATTAAGAAAAAAAGAAAAATTTAAAAAGTCACAGTATTAATAAATTCTTTATATTTAGTTACACAATTTATTTATCTTGCCATAGTTTTTGTGGTTATATATTATATTTTTGAATTATAGAATAGTGGAATAAATTTTATCTGTAAGAATAAAAATCAGAGGCAGTGAACAGAGTGAAACAAGGAGTAGATTCATTTAAAACGAATGAAGTCTGTATTGTTCTTAAAAAAATGTATTAATAAGGATTAATTTCTGCAAGTAACAGAGGTTAATCCTTTCATTTTTGTTAAAAAAATATTGCTAGCTATTAATAAATATGTTATTATATAAGTACTTAAATAAGTAATGCAAGGAGGTAAAACATGTTAGCAAATTAATTATACAACTTTGAGAACCAATTTAAAAAGCTATTTTGATAAAGCAGTTGATAATGATGAAGATATTATTATAACAAGAAAAATGAGAGAAATGTTGTTCTATTAAGTCTTGATAAATATAATGAGTTTTTAAAAAGCTATGAGGAATCTTGAATATATGACAAAAATAAGAGAAGGAATAGCTGAATTAGAAGCAGGAAAAGGAGAAATTCATGATTTAATAGAGGTTGATGATGAATAATTTGGTATGGACGCATAAGGTTTGGCAAGATTACTTATATTGGCAAACTCAAGATAAAAACTTTGAAAAAGATAAATGAATTAGTCAAAGATATTGAAAGAAATGGAGCTTTAAAAGGAATAGGTAAGCTAGAAGTATTAAAAAAACGAAAGTGCATATAGTAGAAGAATTGATGAAAAAAATAGACTGGTTTATAGAATTGTAGATGGCTTTTATGTGGATAATTGCTTGTAAAGGTCATTATGAGGAATAGGTGTTTACTATGGAAATAAAAAAATAAGAGAAATAGAAGTAGAAGACTATAAAGAGCTATTGGATTTTATGAAGAAAGTGAAAGGAGAAACCAATTTTTACGTGGTTATCCTAATGAAATAAAAATGAGTTATGAAGATGAAAAAGAATACATAAAAAAAGTAAAATCTTCTGAAAACAAGTAATCATTTTGTAGCAATAAAAGGTAATAAAATAATAGGTTGTACTAGTTTTTAATGGAAATACAGCAAGAAAAATGAAGCACTATGGAACTATTGGAATTTCTGTTTTAAAAAGAATATTGGGAGCAGAGGAATAGCAACAACATTATTAGAAAAATTAATAAGTTGGTCTAAGGAAAAAGGGATAAAAAAAGATTAATTTAGATGTTTTTTGAAAATAATGAAAGAGCAATAAAATTATATGAAAAAGTTTGGTTTTAAAATTAGAGGGTTGTATAGAAGATGGAATTTTTGATGGGGAAAAATTATATAAATTTACTGGTATATGGATTAAAAAAATATGATAAAAATAGTTAAGGTAGTGTGGTATTCTTGTCTAGATTTAAATTAAGAAATATGAGAGAAGATGATATTGAGATTATTTACAAAAATTTACATTTAGATTTTGTAAATAAATATTTTTAAAAATAACAAAGAAAAGAAAAAGATACATGATAATCATAGTGAATGGTATAAAACTCATATATCTTCTTTTTGATTACTTAATATATATTTTTGAAGACGAAGAAGCTAATTTTGTGGCAATGACAAGTTATGAAATTTTAGAAGATACAGCTAAAATAAATATCTATTTGAATAAAGACTATAGAAATAAAGGATACTCACAAGAAATACTAGCTGAAAAGCATAGATAAATTTTTGAATGACAATAAAAATATAAAAACTTTAAAGGCATATATATTAGAAGAAAATCTTGCTTCAAAAAGATTTTTTGAAAAATTTATCTTTTATATATGATAAGACTGAAATTTGTAACGACGGGCTAGAATACCCTAATATATAAGAAAACTATAATAATTTAATACTAGAAAATAAGTGAGTTATATATTTGAGACAAGTAAAAACAAGTGAACTTGCATCTAAATTGATTAATAATGAACTGTTTTCATGAATACGAGGATAGGATACGATGACAAAAAGAAAAGGTAAAAAGATATTGGAGGAACTCCATAAAAATTTGGTGAGCCTAAGTGTGCATTAAATTTTGAAAACTCCTTTTGAACTTTTTGGTAGCTGTTATACTTTCTGCTCAATGTACAGATAAGAGAGTAAACATAGTTACAGAGGAAAATGTTCAAAAGAAGTAAACACTCCTGAGCAATTTGCCAATATGGAAATAGAAGAAATTGAAAACTATATAAAGAGTACAGGATTTTTAGAAATAAAGCTAAGAATATAAAAAAATGTAGTCAACAGTTATTAGAAAAAAATACAATGGAGAAATCCCACAAGACATGGATAAACTTACAGAACTTGCTGGAGTTGGAAGAAAGACAGCCAATGTTGTTAGAGGTGAAGTTTGGGGACTTGCAGATGGAATAACTGTAGATACTCATGTAAAAAGAATTACAAATCTAATAGGTTTGAGTTAAAAGTGAAGATCCCTATTAAAATAGAACAAGAGCTTATGAAAATTGTTCCTAAAAATCTTGGATAGTATTCTCTCACTATTTAATTTTACATGGAAGAGCAACTTGTATTGTAAGAAGACCACAGTGTAAAAACTCGTGAAATTTCTGACTGTTGCAACTATGGTAAAATAAAATTATTAAAAGAGAACTAAAAAGTATAATTTATTCTTGACAAAGATAATAAAGAATGCTATAACATATATAGAGATACAATTAGGGAGATGAGAGTAATGAAAGTTTATTTAGATAATAATGCAACTACAAAGGTTGATGAAGAAGTAGTAAAGGCAATGATGCCATATTTTTCAGACTATTATGGGAATCCATTCAGTCTACACTTATTTGGAAATGAAACAGGGCTTGCAGTTACAGAAGCAAGACAAACTATTGCTGATATTTTAAAAGCAAAACCTAGTGAAATAATATTCACAGCTTCAGGAAGTGAGGCAGATAACTTAGCAATAAGAGGAATAGCTAAAGCATATAAGCACAGAGGAAAACATATTATAACATCTACAATAGAACATCCAGCAGTAAAAAATACTTTCATAGATTTAATGGAAGATGGTTTTGAAGTTACTATGGTTCCTGTTGATGAAAATGGTGTTATGATCCTAGATGAATTCAAAAAAGCATTAAGAGAAGATACTATTCTTGTCAGTGTAATGCATGCAAATAATGAAGTTGGTTCATTCCAACCAGTTGAAGAAATTGGAAAAATTACAAAAGAAAGAAAAATCATATTCCACGTTGATGCAGTTCAAACAATGGGAAAAGTTGAAATATATCCTGAAAAAATGGGAATAGATTTATTATCATTTTCAGGGCACAAATTCCATGCACCAAAAGGAATAGGAGTTCTATATAAAAGAGACGGTATTCGTTTTGCTAAAGTTATCAGCAGGTGGTAACCAAGAAGGAAAAAAAGAAGACCAGGAACATCAAATGTACCATATATAGTTGGATTAGCTAAAAGCATTAAAAATGGCTACTGAAAAACATGAAAGAAGAATGGGTAAGAGAAGAAACTTAAGAAACTATTTTTGAAGACGAAGTTTCAAAAAGAATACCTGAAATTAAAATAAATGGAAAAAGGTGCAAGAAGATTACTAGGAACATCAAGTATTACTTTTTAAATACTTAGAAGGAGAATCAATGCTTTTTAAATCTAAGTTTAAGAGGAATAGCAGTAAGTTCAGGTTCAGCTTGTTCATCTGACAGTTTACAACCTTCTCATGTATTACTAGCTATGGGAGTGCCTGCTGAATATGCACACGGAACTTTAAGATTTTCTTTAGTAAATACACTACTAAAAGAAGAAATAGATTATACTATTGAAGCTTTTAGTAGAAATAATAGGTAAATTAAGAGAGTTATCTCCATTATGGAAAACTTTCAAAGACAATAAGTTAACTGATACAGCAAGTTTTTAATAAGAATTAAATTGAAATTAGACTAAGGAAAATTATATAATTGTTTTAAATGATTAAAGGAGATGAAATCAAATGCAATATACAGAAAAAAAGTTATGCAACACTTTTATGAATCCTCACAATGTAGGTGTAATAGAAAATCCAGATGGATATGGAAAAGTTGAAACCATCTTGTGGAGATATAATGGAAATTTTTATAAAAAGTTGATAATAATGTTATAACAGATGTTAAACTTTAGAACTTTTGTTGTGCTTCAGCTATAGCAAGTTCTTCAATTTCAACTGATATGATAATAGGAAAAACTGTTGAAGAAGCATTACAAGTAACAAATAAGGCAGTTGTTGATGCTTTAGGTGGATTACCTGCAGTTAAAATGCACTGTTCTGTTCTAGCAGAAGAAGCTATTAAAATGGCAATAGAAGATTATATCTCAAAAGAGATGGAAAAAGCTGAATAAAATTAAAAGAAGTTATTAAATATAGAAAAAAATAAGGTTGCAAAATAAAAAGCAATCTTATTTTTACTCAGATAAAAATCATAAGAAATAATAATAAATTATAAGATATGATAATTTTGTGCTATAATATATAGGTATTATAAATTATTAGGAGTAAAAAGATGTTTAAAAGATTTAAAAATTTGTTTTTTAGTTATGGCAATTTTTGGGACTTATATTTTCAACTTCATATTCTTATTCAGTTAAAGAGATTCAGTCAATAGAAGAGTATTCAGCTCAAGTTTTAGGAGATGAAGAAGAAGACGCTGAGGATACAAGTCAAACAATAGTAATGCCCAAGGTTAAAAAAAGGTAGAAAAGAAAGAAGAAATAAAAAGAAACTGAAGTTAAAAAGAAGAAATTAAGGAAGAAGTAAAGAAAGAAAACAAAAAGAGGCTGTTAAGGAAGAGCCTAAAAAGAAAGAAGAAGTAAAAAGGAAGAAATAAAAAAAGAGCCTGAAGTTAAGGTTGTTAAAGAAGAAGTAAAAGAAACCTGAGAAAAATAGAAACTAAAGAAGTTAAAAAGTAGAAGAAGAAAAGAAAACAGAAACTAAAAATTTAGCTCTTTGAAGAACCAGAAAATCCAGAAAAGATAAACAAAAATATGAAATGATCACATATTATTCAAAAGATGGAGTTGAATGGGTACTACCAGATAACTTTAGAGCAGTTTTGGTTGGAGATTTAAATGGGAATGTAATATTCTCAAAGAATGCTGATAAGATGTATCCACTTGCATCAGTGACAAAAGTAATGTCACTATTGGTTACTTTTGATGAAATCAATGCAGGAAATATCAGTTTAAATGATAGTGTAAGAATAAGTAAAACTCCTTTAAAATATGGAGGTAGTGGTATAGCTTTAAAAGAAGGGCAAATCTTTGTGCTGGAAGACTTAATAAAGGCTTTCAGCAGTTTATTCAGCAAATAATGCAACTTATGCTATAGCTGAATATGTAGGTGAAGGAAGTATATTCAATTTTTGTGGCTAAGATGAATAAAAAGTTAAAACAACTTGGTCTACAAAATGATATTAAATATCATACACCTGCTGGTTTACCAACAAGAAATACTAAGATGCCTATGGACGAAGGAACTCCAAGAGGAATCTATAAACTATCTATAGAAGCATTAAAAATATCATAAATATATTGAAATAGCTGGAATAAAAATACAAAGATACATAATGGTCAAGATTTCTATAAGAAACAGAAACCATTTAATAGGTGAAGATGGAGTTTATGGAATAAAAACAGGATTCCACAAGGAAGCAAAAATATAATATAACAGTAGCAGTTAAGTTTGAAGGTATAGATTTAATTATAGTTGTTATGGGTGGAGAAACATATAAAACTAGAGATGATTTAGTAAGAACTATAATAGCTAATTTAAAAGAAAATTATACAGTAAGAAATGGTCAATTAATAAGAAAAATAAATATAGTTGAAAGGAGCAGTTTGTATGAGAAAGAAATTTAGAGAATTGCAAAAAGAAAAAAACAGAATACATGCTAACTTAGAGCTTTATTCAATGGGATTTAGAAACAAAGACTCCATTAAAGTCTAGACCTTATTTATCTGAATTGGTTGGAGAATTAAGTATGCAAGACTATGCTCTATCTACTTCAGATGAATTTTGTAAATTTAGTAGAAGAATTAAATAAACAAAAAGAAACTTTAACAGAAATAGAAAAAGAGAAATAGAATTATCTATGGAAGAAATTGAAAAAGAAAAAGAAAATTCCTGCTGATGAATATGAAGATTATGCAAAATTAACAAGCTATAATCAAACAGTTTGGGAAGAAGCTAAGGCTAAAAAAAGATTTTTTTCAATAGTAAAAGAAGGATTAAAAAGATATTTGATTACAATAAAAATTTGCTACATACAGAAGAAAAAGATGAAAAAAACTCTTTATGATGTTCTATTAAATGATTATGAAAAAGGTATGGATACTGAAAGATTAGATGTATTTTTCAGTGAATTAAAGAAAGAAATAGTTCCTTTCTTAAAGAAAAATCCAAGAAAAGAAAAAGACTATAAAAGAAGTAGATAAAATAAGTGTCCCTATTGATGAAGATGTGCAACTTAAATTTGCAAAAATTTTTTATCAAGTTATGTAGGTTTTGATTTTGAAAAAGGTCTTGTTGAAAACAAGTGAACACCCATTTACTTTAAACTTAAATAAAAATGATGTGAGACTTACAACAAAGAATAAAAAAAGATAGTCCTATGTCTACTGTATTTTCAATAATCCATGAATCAGGACATGGTATCTATGAACAACAAACAGGAGATGAATTAATAGATACTTTACTTGGTACAGGTGGAAGTATGGGACTTCATGAATCTCAATCAAGATTTATGGAAAACATAGTTGGAGCAAAATAAGGCTTTCTGAAACCTCTATATAATAAAGCTGGAGAATTTTATCCATTCTTAAAAGATATTGAATTTGAAGAATTCTATAAAACAAATAAATAGAATTGAACCTGGACTTATAAGAGTTGAAGCAGATGAGTTAACATATTCTTTACATATTATGTTGAGATATGAAATAGAAAAATGTTAATAAATGGTGAAGGTAATATAGATGATTTACCAAAGATTTGGAATGAAAAAGTAAAGGAATATTTAGGTTTAGAACCCTAAAAATGATTCTGAAGGACTTATGCAAGATATACACTGGTATTGTGGATTAATTGATATTTCCATCTTATGCAATAGGAAATGCCTATGCTTCACAAATATATAATGCTATGAAAAAGATTTTTGATGTAGAAAAGCTCTAGAAAATCAAGATTTGAAAAAAAGATAACTGATTGGTTAGGAGAAAAAAATTCATAAATATGGGCTGTTAAAAGATACCCTACTATTATAAAAAGAAGTTACAGGGAAGAATTAAATCCTAAATACTATATTGAGTACTTAAAGGAAAAATATAGTAAAAATATATGAAATATAAGTTGACATTTGTTTAATTTAAGTGTATTATTATAGTAACAAAAGAAAATTGTTTTTAAAATAGAAAAAGTAAGATTATAAGGAGGAAAAAAATGGGAATATTAGATGATGTAACAGGAAAAATTAGGGGAATTAAAAGATACAGTTGTAGATGAAGCTAAAAAGGCAAAAAGATGAAGCAGTTGCAAAAAGCTGAAGAATTAAAAGATAAGGCTGTAAATAAAGCAAATGAATTAAAAAGAAAATGCTGAAAATAAAGCAGCAGAATTAAAAGATAAAGCCGAAGAAAAAGCAAAAAGAACTAAAAAGAAGGAGCTGAAGGGAAAGCAGGAGAATTAAAGGATAAAGTTGTTGGTGGAGCAGACGATCTTTTAAACAAATTTAAAAATAATATTATAAATAGTATTAGAAGGCTTATGGCTTTTAGTTGTAAGATGTTCAATAGGATTTTTTGTATTTTATATTTATAAGGAGTATTTTCTAATAATGCTCCTTTAATTTTTCAAAAAGGTGGAGGAAATAAGAATGAAAAATTAGTGTTAGTAATTGGATTGATTTTAGGACTTAGTGCAATGGCAGAGAATAATACAACTAAGGTAAATATTAAAAAGCTGAAGAAACAGTTAAGTCAGATGTAAAAAGATTTTTGAAAAAAATAAAAGATAAAGCAGACACAAAAGCAGAAGCTGCTAAAGTAAATTTAAATAAAGATTTTGAAAAACAAATACTAAAAGTGGATCTGCAAAAGTAGATTTGAAAAAGATGTTGATGCTATAGATACTAATATAAAAAAGATTATGAAGTAGTTAAAGATAAAGTAGTTACAAAAACAGATGCAGCTGGAACAGATGTAAAAAGGTTATGAAAAAGGTAAAAGATAAAGTTGTTGATAAATTAGAAGCTGTAAAAGATGATGTAAAAGCAGATTATGAAGCAGCAAAGAATAAGATAGATACAAAAGCAGATGCAGCTGGAACAGATATTAAAAAGATTACGAAAAAGTAAAAGATAAAATAGAAGGAAAAACAGATGCAGCTAAAACAGATGTAAAAAGCAGATTATGAAGCAGCAAAAGAATAAGATAGATACAAAAGCAGATGCAGCTGGAACAGATATTAAAAAGATTACGAAAAAGTAAAAGATAAAATAGAAGGAAAAACAGATGCAGCTAAAACAGATGTAAAAAGCAGATTATGAAGCAGCAAAGAATAAGATAGATACAAAAGCAGATGCAGCTGGAACAGATATTAAAAAAAGATTACGAAAAAGTAAAAGATAAAATAGAAGGAAAAACAGATGCAGCTAAAACAGATGTAAAAGCAGATTATGAAGCAGCAAAAGAATAAGATAGATACAAAAAGCAGATGCAGCTGGAACAGATATTAAAAAGATTACGAAAAAAAGTAAAAGATAAAAATAGAAGGAAAAAAACAGATGCAGCTAAAACAGATGTAAAAAGCAGATTATGAAGCAGCAAAGAATAAAGATAGATACAAAAGCAGATGCAGCTAAAGCAGATATAAAAAGCAGATTATGAAGCAGCAAAAATAAGATAGATACAAAAAGCTGGAGAAACAAAAACTAAAAATAGAAGCAACAAAAAGAAAAGAAAGCTACTGCAGTTAAGAAACCAGTAAAAAAATCAGTAAAAAGGAAAACATGTAAATAATGTTGCTAGACCAGTTGTTGTAGAAAAATTGTACAACCAGTTATAATTGAAGTGCAAGAAGTTAAAAATAAAAACTAAATCAGCTGTAAAAACAGATGCAGCAAAAGTTGAAGAAGCAGCAAAATAAATTTAATTAAAATTTAAATAAATTCACTCTAGAGGCTGTTGCAAATTATAAAAAGTAAAAATAGTTCGTAACTCACTTATTTTTTTACTTTAAGATTGAAATTTTAAATTTGCAACAGTCTCTTTTTATTTTTCAAATACAATTTTTGTTTTTGAGTTCATATAGTTTTAAAAATAATTTGACAACTAAAGACTTTTAATATAATATATAACTAATCAAGTTAACTATTATTTGATGTATTTTTTAAAAAGAAAAGGGGAGGAAGAATGGAATTACAATTACATACAGGAGACATAGGGAACTACTTAAAAGACCACGATATAAAACCTTCCTACCAAAGGATGAAAATATTTCAATATTTATTAGATAATCATGTACATCCAACAGTGGATACAATATATAAGGCACTTTGTCCAGAGATACCAACTTTATCAAAAACAACTGTCTACAATACATTAAATTTATTTGTAGAAAAAGTTGGTTCAAGTTATAGTAATAGAAGAAAATGAAACAAGATATGATTTAATAACTCATACTCATGGACATTTTTAAATGTAATTGCTGTGGAGCATTATTTGATGTTGAGTTAAATATTGATTATAGTATGAGCCCAGAACTAGCAGATTGTGAAATTGATGAAAAACATATTTACTTTAAAGGTTTATGTAAAAACTGCAAAGGAAAAACAAAAATTAAAATTTATTAATTTTTAATTTAACTGTTGACACTATATTAAAAATATGTTAAAATACCAAAGTCTTAGAAAGCAGAATACAGGAAAAAAACTCGCATACCATATTAAATTATGGGAGGATCATTAAGGATACCGTTAAAGAGTGGACTTGTTTTTGATAAATAGTTTACACTTTGATGTAGATTGTGAAGGAGTTAAAATCAAAAAGATTTCTTCGTTTAGTTGAGTAGGAATTGTATGAGCTATATAAGATTAGAAAATACAATTTAATAGGAGGAATGCAGATGAGAGTACAAGTAATTTTAGAATGTACAGAAACAAAGTTAAGACACTATACTACAACAAAAAATAAAAAGACTCATCCAGAAAGATTGGAAATGATGAAGTACAATCCAGTATTGAAGAAACATACTTTGTATAAAGAAACAAAGAAGTAGGATGAAAATTTAAGTAACAACACATGCAGGTCAATGGCTCAATTGGTAGAGCATCGGTCTCCAAAACCGAGGGTTGGGGGTTCGAGTCCCTCTTGACCTGCCACTTTTTTATGAAAGGAGATAGAGATATTTTATGAATTTATTTCAAAAGGTTAAAATGGAATACTCAAAAGTTGAATGGCCTTCAAAAACAGAAGTAATACATTCTACTATATGGGTTATAACAATGACTGTTATAGTATCTGTCTACCTTGGTGTGTTTGATATTCTTGCAGTAAAGGCTTTAAACGCCTTGGAGGCATTAATATGAGTATAGAAAATGTAAGAAAATGGTTTATGATTCATACTTATTCTGGATATGAAAGTAAAACAGACCTTGAACAAAAAAAGGTTGGGACATTACAATTAAGAGATGTCGTTACTAATATATTAGTTCCAGAAGAAGAAACAACTGAAATCGTTAGGGAAAACCTAAAAGATATACAGAAAACTTTTTCCTGCATATGTCATGCTTGAAATGGAAGCTACAAGAGAAGAAAATGAAAATGGAATAAGCTTATAAGTAGATCCTGATGTGGTATATAATAAGAAAACACAAATGGAGTTACTGGTTTTCGTAGGAGTAGGTTCAGACCCAATTCCCTATGGAAGATGACTAAGTATATATATTCAATATTATAGGTATGGATACATCAAAAAGAAACTATAAAAGCTTGACTTTGCTGAAGGGGACTTTGTTAAAATCTTAAAAGGTTCTTTTTATTGACCAAGAAGGACAAGTCGCTGAAATTGATTATGAACATGGCAGAGTTAAAGTAATGGTTGATATTTTTGGAAGAATGACACCAGTTGAAATAGAAGTAGATGGTGTTTTAAAGGTGTAGTACACACAATCTTATGGAGGTGTAATTTAAAAATGGCAAAAGAAGTAATTCTAAATAATAAAACCACATTACTCAGCAGGTAAGGCAAACCCTGCTCCACCAGTTAGATCAGCATTAGGACAACACGGTGTAAATATAATGGAATTTTGTAAAGCATTCAACGCTAAAACTCAAGATAAAGCTGGATGGATAATCCCTGTGGAAATTTCTGTTTATAGTGACAGATCATTCACATTTATATTAAAAACTCCACCTGCATCTGACTTATTAAAGAAAGCTGCTGGAATATCATCAGAGCAAAAACTCTAAAAAGAAGTTGCAGGAAAAAAATTACTACTGCAAAGTTAAGAGAATTAGCTGAAACTAAAAATGCCTGACTTAAACGCTTCATCTGTAGAAACAGCTATGAAGATAATTGCAGGATCAGCAAGATCAATGGGAATAAAAATCGAAGACTAATTGCTTTATAATTTAGTGGTAGAGTTTAGCTCGTTAAGCCACAAAGGAGGAAATGTAATAATGGCAAAAACATAGAGGAAAAATATTTAGAAGTAGCTAAATTAGTTGAAACAGGAAAAACTTTTATGACATAAGAGAAGCTCTTGAATTAGTTCAAAAACAAGAACTGCAAAATTTACAGAAACTGTTGAAGTAGCATTAAGACTTGGAGTAGACCCAAGACATGCTGATCAACAAATCAGAGGTACAGTTATGACACTCATGGAACAGGAAAAACTGTTAAAATACTAGCAATCACTTCAGGTGAAAATATAGAAAAAGCACTAGCTGCAGGAGCAGACTATGCTGGAGCAGAAGAATACATTAACCAAATTCAACAAGGTTGGTTAGACTTTGATTTAGTAATCGCAACTCCAGACATGATGCCCAAAAATCGGAAGATTAGGAAAAATATTAGGAACTAAAGGTTTAATGCCTAACCCTAAATCAGGAACAGTAACTCCTGATATCGCAGCAGCAGTATCTGAATTCAAAAAGGTAAACTTGCATTCAGAGTAGATAAATTAGGATCTATCCATGCTCCAATAGGAAAAGTTGATTTCGATTTAGATAAAATTGAAGAAAAACTTTAAAGCATTTATCGGATCAAATCATCAGATTAAAACCAGCTACATCTAAAGGACAATACTTAAGAACAGTAGCAGCATCATTAACTATGGACCAGGAGTAAAAATGGATCCTAAGCATAGTTAGCAAAATCGTTGATAATTAAATTGAATATAAATCCAAACCAAAAGACCGTAGGGGGAGATAATCTCAAATAACTCTACTGAGGTTGGAAGTTAGATATACTAACCTCAACACTCAACCCCTGTCTTTGTATAGTATATTTTTTAAAAAGAGGAGGTGAATCAATATGGCAACTCAAGTTAAGAAAGAACTTGTAGCAGAATTAGTTGAAAAAAATTAAAAAAAGCTCAATCAGTTGTTTTTGTTGATTATCAAGGTATTAAGGTTAATGAAGAAAACTCATTAAGAAAACAAATGAGAGAAAAATGGAGCTGAATACTCTAGTAGCTAAAAATAGACTATTTAAAAATAGCTCTAAAGAATCTGGAGTTGAAGATAACTTTGACGAAATATTAGAAGGAACTACAGCATTCGCATTTGGATATAACGATCCAGTAGCACCTGCAAAAGCAGTATTCGATTTAGCTAAAAACTAAAGCAAAAGCTAAACAAGACGTATTTAAAATTAAAGGTGGTTACTTAACAGGTAAAAAGCATAGCGTTCAAGATAGTTGGAAGCATTAGCTAAACTACCTTCAGAGAGATCAATTACTATCTATGTTATTGAACTCAATGTTAGTAATTAATCAGAAAACTTGCTTATGCAACTGTAGCAATAGTAGACAGACAAAAAGAAGGATCTGCTGAATAAGAAAATTTGAAAAATTATAATTGATGAAATTTAAGGAGGAAAAATAATAATGGCATTCAATAAAGAACAATTTATAGCTGATTTAGAAGCTATGACAGTATTAGAATTAAAAGAATTAGTATCTGCATTAGAAGAACACTTTGGAGTAACTGCTGCTGCACTCTGTAGCTGTAGCTGCAAGCGCACCAGTTGAAGCTGCTGAAGAAAAACTGAATTTGATATCGTATTAAAGAACGCAGGTGGAAACAAAATAGCTGTAATTAGTTAGTTAGAGCTATCACTGGTTTAGGGATTAAAAAGAAGCTAAAGACTTAGTTGATAACGGTGGAGTAATCAAAGAAGCTGCACCAAAAAGAAGAAGCTGAAGCTATAAAAAGAAAAATTAACTGCAGCTGGAGCAGAAGTAGAAGTAAAATAGTTAATATTTATCTTTGATAAAAATAATAGGCACTCTTTGGAATTTTAGGAGTGCCTCTTTGCCAACTTCTTTACAGTTTAGATAGTTAATCTTTTGGAAGCAATGAGTTTTTTCTTACAAAAGACTAACTATAATTTAAATACTATTATAAAATTTTTAAATATACTGAAAAATAGTTCATTGCTAGTTAAATTTCTTAACGCTAAAATTAACGTTCGCTGCAAATTGGTAAACTTGCTGACAAGTCAGCTTCCAAACACACCGAGATTTGCTCGAGCTCACTTGCTTTTAATTTTTATCTAAAAATTTAGAATGCAATTCACTTATTTTTTAGTTACATTTGGTTAATAATGAATAATAGTTAATTTTTGTACTCAATATGTTAAGGAGAGTGAAACGTGCAAAAACTCATTGAAAGACTCTGATTTTGGAAAAATAAAAACCCAGAGGATCAATGCCTCATTTTTCTTGAATTCCAATTAAATTTTTATGAAGATTTTTACAAACAAATATGTCTCAAATAAAAGGGAAGATAAAGGATTTGAATTGGCATTTAAAGAAGTGTTCTAATAGAATCTTTCAAATGGAGATGTAGGCATAGAATACATAGGATATGAGTTACATGAAGCAGAAGCTCCATTGAATGACGAGCTAGAATGTAAAAAGAAGAGGAAAAACATATTCTAATTCATTGAAAGTTAGATTGAGACTAATCAATAAAAAGATGGGAAATGAGATTCAAGAATCTTTAGTTTATTTTGGAGAAGTTCCTAAAAATGACAGAAAGAGCTACATTTATTATAAATGGAGCAGAAAGAGTTGTTGTATCACAATTACATAGATCACCAGGAGTTTCTTTTTAGTAAAGAAGTAAATACTCAAACAGGTAAAGATTTATTTTCAGGAAAAATAATTCATACAAAGGGACTTGTTAGAATTGAAACAGATAAAAATGACTTTTTAAGTGTAAAATAGATAGAAAGAAAAAGTTTTAGCAACTGTATTTTTAAAAGCAGTAGATTTCTTTTAAAGATAACAAAGAAACTATAGAACATTTCTTAGAAGCTAAAGAATTAAACTTAAAAGTCATTATATAAGAAATATGCAAAAGAACCTGAAGAATTATTAAATGTTTTAAAACAAGAACTAGAAGGTTCATTAGTTAAAGAAGATATCTTAGATGAGGAAACAGGGAATTTATAGCAGAAACAGAAGCTACAATAACTGAAGAACTTATCAATATTTTAATAGAAACAAAAATAGAAAACTATTTCTTATTGGTTTGTTTGACTGAAGATAAATTACTTGCTAATACTTAGCAAATGATGAAAACTTTTAACAGAAGAACAAGCAGTTGTTGAAGTATTTAAAAATTAAGACCGGGAGATCAAGCAACTATTGATTCAGCTAGAAGTTTAATCAGACAAATGTTCTTTAACCCACAAAGATATGACTTAGAACCTGTGGGAAGATATAAAATGAACAAAAAGATTGAAACTTGATGTAGCAGATGATCAAATTTCATTAACTAAAGAAGATGTTTTAGGAACAATGAAATATGTTACTGACTTTTATAATGGTGACCAAAATGTTCATACAGACGATATAGATAATCTATCTAATAGACGTATTAGAGGGTTGGAGAATTACTTTATGCAAAATCAAAACAGGACTTGCTAAGATGAATAAAAATGGTTAAGGAAAAATGACTACTCAAGATATAGAAACAGTTAGTCCTCAATCATTATTAAATACTAGACCTCTAAATGCACTAATACAAGATTTCTTTGGTTCTGGACAATTATCACAATTCATGGACCAATCAAATCCACTAGCTGAATTAACTCATAAGAGAAGAATATCAGCTCTAGGACCTGGAGGACTTTCAAGAGAAAGAGCAGGGTTCGAAGTAAGAGACGTTCACGATTCTCACTATGGAAGAATCTGTCCAATAGAAACACCAGAAGGACTCAAACATTGACTTATGGATCTCTTTGCAACTTATGCAAAGATTAATAAATATGGGTTCATAGAAACTCCATATGTAAAAGTAGAAAATGGAGTAGCTTTAGTTGATGATGTTCATTATCTTGCTGCAGACGAAGAAGATGGACTATTCATAGCCCAAGCCGATACAAAATTAGGTAAAGGTAATAAATTACAAGGTTTAGTAGTTTGTAGATATGGACATGAAATCGTTGAAATAGAACCTGAAAGAGTAAACTATATGGACGTTTCTCCTAAACAAGTGGTATCTGTATCAGCAGGTTTAATACCATTCTTAGAACACGATGACGCCAACAGAGCGTTAATGGATCTAACATGCAAAAGACAAGCAGTTCCTCTATTAAGACCAGAGGCCCTTTTATAGGAACAGGGCTTTGAAAGAAAAGTTGCAGTTGACTCTGGTGCAGTAGTTACAACAAAAGTAGCAGGAAAAGTTATTTATGTTGATGGTAAAAGATAGTAATAGAAGATGCAGATAAAAAGAACATACATATAGACTTTTAAATTATGAAAGATCTAACTAATCAATGTGTTTACATCAAACACCTTTAGTTGATTTAGGTGATGTTGTAAAAGCAGGAGATATCATTGCTGATGGATCTGCAACTCAAGTCAGGAGATTTAGCTCTAGGTAGAAATATTCTTATGGATTCATGCCTGGGAAGTGATATAACTACGAAGACGCGATCTTAATCTCTGATAGACTTAGAAAAGAAGATGTATTTACTTCTATACATATAGAAGAATATGAAATAGATGCAAGAGCTACAAAAATTAGGTGATGAAGAAATAACAAGAGAAACCCTAATGTATCTGAAAGTGCATTAAGAAACTTAGATGAAAATGGAATAACTGCATGATAGGTTCAGAAGCGACCTGGAGATATACTTGTTGGAAAAACAGCTCCTAAGGGAGAAACTGAACCACCTGCTGAAGAAAAACTTTTAAGAGCTATATTTGGTGAAAAGCAAGAGATGTAAGAGATACATCACTTACTATGCCTCATGGTTCTAAAGGGGTTGTCGTTGATATTCTTGAACTTTCAAGAGAAAATGGAGATGAACTTAAAGCAGGAGTAAACAAATCTATTAGAGTTCTAGTTGCTGAAAAACGTAAGATAACTGTAGGGATAAAAATGTCAGGAAGACACGGAAACAAAGGGTTGTCTCAAGAGTATTACTGCAGAAGACATGCCATTCTTAGAAGATGGAACACATTTTAGATGTTGTATTAAACCTCCAGGAGTACCATCTCGTATGAACATAGGACAAGTATTAGAAGTACACTTAGGTATGGCAATGAGAACTTTAAATGGTGGAACTTGCATATTCTACACCAGTATTTGATGGAGCAACAGAAGAGCAAGTTAAAGATTATCTTGAAAAACAAGGATTCCCAAGAACAGGAAAAGTAACATTATACGATGGAAGAACTGGAGAAAAGTTCGATAACAAAGTTACAGTTGGAATCATGTATATGTTAAATTACACCACCTTGTTGAAGACAAAATGCATGCGAGAGCAATATGGGATCTTATTCATTAGTAACACAACAACCTCTTGGAGGTAAGGCACAATTTGGTGGACAAAGACTTGGGGGAAATGGAAGTTTGGGCATTAGAAGCATATGGAGCATCAAATATACTTCAAGAAATGTTAACAGTTAAATCAGACGATATTAGGAAGAACTAAAACTTATGAAGCAATAATTAAAGGTGAAGCTATGCCTGAATCTGATTTTACCAGAATCATTCAAAAGTTCTATTAAAAGAGTTCCAAGCATTGGCACTTGATATAGAATTATGTGATGATGAAGATAATGTTATAAATGTTGATGAAGAAGTTGAAGTTGAAGAAACTCCAACAGAATATTCACCACAATATGAAATAGATACATTTGGACTTCATGAAATAGATGAAGATGCTGAAGAAGATGTTGAAGATTTAGAATAGTTAAGATGTTTCATTAAGGAGGATATGTATTTAATGGGAATAAGAAGTTTTGATAAAATTAGAATAAAATTAGCCTCCTGAAAAATATTAGAATGGTCTCATGGAGAAGTAACAAAACCTGAGACTATAAATTATAGAACTTTTAAATCCTGAAAAAGATGGATTGTTTTGTGAAGTAATATTTTAAGCCAACAAAGGATTGGGAATGCTTTTGTGGAAAATATATAAGAGAATGAGATATAAAGGCCTAGTTTGTGAAAAGGTGGAGTTGAAGCAACAAGAGCTAAGGTTAGAAGAGAAAGAATGGGACATATAACTCTAGCTTTCTCCTGTATCTCATATTTGGTATTCTAAAGGAAGTCCAAATAAGATGTCTTTAATTATTGGTATTTCTTCTAAAGAATTGGAATCAATTTTATATTTTTGCAAGATATATAGTAACTTCAAGTGAAGAAGATTCTATAAAAAGTTGGAAAAATATTAACTGAAAAGAATATAAATTATTAAAGCAAACATACCCAAATAAGTTTGAAGCTTATATGGGAGCTGATGGAATTCTTAAAACTTTTAACAGCTATTGATTTAGAAGCTTTTAAGAGATGAGCTAGAAAAATGAATTAATAGATGTAAATTTGCCCAAAAGAGAAAGAAATTAGTAAAAGAGATTAAAAATAGTTAGAGACTTCATTTCATCAGGAAATAGACCTGAATGGATGATACTTACAAATGTTCCAGTAATTCCAGCTGAACTAAGACCAATGGTTCAACTTGATGGAGGAAGATTTGCAACATCTGACTTAAATGATCTATACAGAAGAGTAATAAACAGAAATAACAGACTTAAAAATTATTAGAAATAAAAGGCTCCAGAAATTGTTGTAAAGAATGAAAAAGAATGTTACAAGAAGCTGGACGCTCTTATAGATAATGGTAGAAGAGGTAAACCAGTAGTTGCTCAAAATAATAGAGAATTAAAATCTTTATCTGATATGTTAAAAGGAAAACAAGGAAGATTCAGACAAAACTTACTAGGAAAAAGAGTTGACTACTCAGCGAGATCGGTTATCGTTGTGTAACCATCTTTAAAAGATGAACCAATGTGGTATACCTAAGAAAATGGCTCTTTGAATTATATAAACCATTTATAATGAGAGAGTTAGTGAGAAGAGAATTAGCTAATAATATAAAAATGGCTAAAAATTAGTTGAAGAATCTGACGATAAAGTATGGGCAGTAATAGAAGATGTTATAGCAGATCACCCTGTTCTACTAAACAGAGCTCCTACACTACACAGATTATCAATACAAGTTTCAACCTGTATTGATAGAAGGTAAAGCTATAAGATTACACCCTCTAGTTTGTTCAGCATTCAATGCTGACTTCGATGGAGACCAAATGGCTGTACACTTAACTTTATCTCCTGAATCAATGATGGAAGCAAAACTTTTAATGTTTGCTCTCACTAATATCATTTCACCATCAAGTGGAGAACCTATAGCTGTTCTTCACAAGATATGGTTATGGGATGTTTCTATATGACTAAAGATAGAGATGGAGAAAAGGAGAAGGAAAATTCTTCTCAAATCTTGATCAAGTTATAACAGCATACCAAAATGATAAAGTAGGAACTCATGCTAAGATAAAGGTTAGAATTAATGAAAAATTAGTTGATACAACTCCAGGAAGAGTTTTATTCAATGAAATTTTACCTGAAGTAGATAGAGACTACAGTAAAACTGATGGTAAAAACAAATAAAAGCCTTAATAAAAATCTTTTATATGAAGCACATGGATTTACAGAAACAGCTGAACTTATAAACAGAGTTAAAAACTTGGATATCACTATGGTACTTTTTGCTGGAGTTTCAGTTGAGTTGAAGACTTAGTAATTCCACCACAAAAGAAAGACTTACTAAAGCAAGCAGATGATGAAGTTGTCTCAAATAGAAAAAGATTATAAGTCTGAAAAATCATAAATGAAGAAAGATATAGAAAAGACAATAGAAGTTTGGTCAAGAACTACTCAAGCTGTTACAGATGCAATGATGGATAACTTAGATGAATTCAACCCAGTTTACATGATGGCGACTTCAGGAGCCAGAGGCAATACTAACCAAATGAGACAGTTAGCAGGAATGCGTGGAAACATGGCAGATACACAAGGTAGAACAATAGAAGTCCTATCAAAGCTAACTTTAGAGAAGGACTAACAGTATTGGAATTCTTTATGTCTTCACACGGAGCGAGAAAAAGGACTTGCCGATACAGCTCTAAGAACTGCTGATTCAGGATACTTAACAAGAAGACTTGTTGATATTTCTCATGAAGTTATAGTTAATGAAGAAGATTGTCATACCTCATGAAGGAATAGAAGTTGAGGCACTAGTAGATGCTGGTAAAGTAATAGAAGAATTAAAGAAAGAATAAATGGTAGAGTTTTTAGCAGAAGATCTAGTTCTACAATGGAAAGACAATTGCTACTAGAAATACTATGATTCATAAAGACCTACTTAAAAAGATAGAAGAATTAGGAATTAAAAAGTAAAAATAAGATCTCCTTTAACTTGTGCTTTAGAAAAAGGAGTTTGTCAAAATGTTATGGTATGGACTTATCAAACTACAATGAAATCTTTTACTAGGAGAAGCTGTGGAGAAGGTTGCTGCCAATCAATAGGGAACCTGGTACTCAGCTTACAATGAGAACCTCCATACAGGAGGGGTTGCAGGAGCTGCAAACAGTAGTAAACTCTAAAAAGCTGAAAAATGATGGAAAAGTTTCTATTCAGAGATATTAAAACTATTGAAATCAATGGTGAAGAAGTAGTAGTGTCGGAAAAATTATAATTGCAGATAATGAACATGAAGTTGATTCAGGATCAGTAATAAAAAGTTAAAGAAGGACAAGATGAAAAGAAGGAGATATCCTTGTTACATCTGACCCTTACTATATCCCTATAATTATCTCATGATGGTAAAAGTTCAATATAGACACTTTACTCCTAAAAATATAAGAGATGAAAAAGTGATGTACATGAATATCTAGTTGTAAGATCAGTTGATAGCACTGACTCTGAAACCAAGAGTACATATACTTGATAAGAAAAATGAAAAATTAGCTACTTATAATATACCTTATGGAGCACTACATGATGGTAAGAGATGGAGCTAAAGTTAAAAAGGTGACATCATAGCTAAGATTATCAAATTAGGAGAAGGTACTAAAGACATTACTGGAGGTCTACCAAGAGTACAAGAACTATTTGAAGCTAGAAACTCAAAAGGTAAGGCTATACTTTCTGAAATAGATGGAAGAATAGAAATATTACCAGCTAAGAAGACAAAATGCGTGTTATTAACGTTAGATCTTTTTAACAAATCCTGATGATTTCAAAGAATATTTAATTCCAATGGGAGAACGTTTAGTTGTTACTGACGGATTAAAGATAAAAGCAGGAGATAAGATTACAGAAGGAGCTATATCTCCTTATGACATATTGAACATCAAAGGACTAGTTGCTGCGGAACAAATTTTATACTAGAATCTGTGCAACAAGTTTATAGAGTAGCAAGATGTTACAGTTAATGATAAAACACATAGAAATTATTGTTAAAACAAATGTTTAGAAAAGTTAGAATAGTTGATTCAGGAGCTTTCTATATCTTGAAGATGAAGTTATTGAGAAAGAGAATAGTAGATCTTGAAAAATAAAAATTGGCTGAAGAAGGAAAAAGCACTTTATTAAATATGAACCAGTTATACAAGGTATTACAAAAGCCGCTGTAAATACTGGAAGCTTTATATCTGCTGCTTCATTCCAAGAAACAACAAAAGTTCTATCTAATGCTGCAATTGAAGGAAAAGTTGACTACCCTAGAAGGATTAAAAGAAAATGTAATCTTAGGTAAGAAAATTCCAGCAGGAACAGGATTTAACAAATACAAAGCTATAAAAGTAAAAATATAGCAGTGATGAAGAAAAATCAGAAGAGAATAAAAACTAAAGTTTTCCTTGAAAAATAGTATGCTCTAATCTATAGATTATAAAAGACTGATCTGATAGTTATTAGTGTCTCGAAAGCTCCACAAAGGCTTTCTCAACAATAATGGATATCGCAACAGTCTTGTAAAAGATTTGAATAAATCTTTCAAGGAAAACTTACTTTTGTAAAAAATATGAAGGTAGGTAAGTTATATGAGAAGTATGACAGGATATTCCAAATTAAAATTATGAAGATGAAAAATTATGTAATTAGTATGGAAATTAAAAGTGTAAATAATAAAAAAATTTGACTCACGAAAGTTAAACTACCATATAACTTAAACCTTCTTGAAAAAATTATATAAGAGCTGAATTATTCATTTATAAGTAGAGGTTCTATTGACTTTAGAATCGAGTTTGAAGATAAAAATGAAAAATCTTAAAAAGTTTAAAAATATGACGAAGATTTAGCAAAAGTCTTGTATGCAAAATTTTAAATAAATGGAAGAAGATTTTAATGAAAAATTTTTCAAATAAGTTAGATTTTTAGTTAGAAATTTTGGAGTTATTTCACAAAAAGATTTAGATACTGATGAAGAAAAAATATAAAGAAATCATAAGTTTAAAAGCTTTAGAGAATTGCTTCAAGATTTTATAAAAACTAAGGTTGAAGAAGGAAATAGATTGAGAAGCTTTTTAAAGAGCAATTAAATATTTTAAAAATCAAAAAGTGGAAGAAGTTAAGAAATTAAAGCCACAGGTTGTGGAAAAATTACAGAGAAAGATTATTAGCTAATGTAAACTCTGTAAAAGCTGACATAGATTTCAAAGAAGAAGACATCTTAAAAGAAATCTTATTATTCAGTGATAGAGTGGATATAACTGAGGAAGTTTCAAGATTAGAAAGCCATTTTAAACAGTTAGAATATGAATTTAATGCAGATAAAGACTCTCAAGGAAAGAAAAATTGAATTTATCTTTCAAGAAATATTTAGAGAATTTAATACTATGGGTGTAAAATCTAATATGTATGAAATATCTAAATTGGTTGTTGAAGGAAAAATGAATTAGAAAAATGAGAGAACAAATAATGAATATAGAGTAGTATTTGAAAAACAGCTCGAGACTGAGTATATTTTCATAATATTAAATGACTACTTGCCAGCTATTAGTGTTTCGAGAGCTCCACAAAGGCTCTCTCAACAATAATGGACGTCATAACAAATGTATTGAAATATCGATAACTGAAAAATAATTGAGTTACGATTAGATTTTAGATAAAAATCAAATAGAATGAGCTGAGCAAATTCAGGAGTGTTTGAGTGCAACGAGTTTCCTGATTTGCAGCGAATTCTTTGATTTTTATCGTTAAGAAATCTACTTAGTAACGAAATATTTTTTTCAGTGAATATGTGGAGGTATTATGTCTTTTAGGCGCTTTATATGTTGTTTCTATCTCTAGTGGAGCAGGGAAATCAACAGTTTGTAAATTGGTAAGAGAAAGGCTTGGAATAAATTTATCTATATCTGCCACAAGTAGAAAGCCCTAGAAATGGTGAACAAGAAGGAGTTGACTATTTCTTTTATAACAGCTGAAGAGTTTGAAAGAAAAATAAAAAAATGGTGATTTCCTTGAATATGCAAATGTACATGGAAATTATTATGGAACTTTAAAATCTGAAGTTGAAGAAAGGCTTCAAAGAGGAGAAAAGTATTACTAGAAATAGATGTTCAAGGAGGAGTACAAGTCAAAGGAAAAACCTCTGAAGCTGATTTAGTATTCTTTAAAACTCCAACAAAAGAAGAATTAGAAAAAGATTAAGAGGAAGAAACACAGATAGTGAAGAGGTTATACAAGCAAGACTTAAAAACTCATTAAAAGAACTTGAATATGAAGATAAATATGACACTGTCATAATAAATAATGAAATTGAACAAGCTTGTAATGATTTTAATAAGTATAATTGAAAATGGAGTGAGATAAATGAAAAAGGAAAATCACTTATGATGAATTATTAAGTAAAATACCAAATAAATATGTTCTTACAATAGTTTGTGGAGAAAGAGCTAGAGAAAGAGCAAAAGAAAGAATGGAAAGAAATGGAGAACCTTTACCACTTACAAAATATGACAAGAAAGATACTGAAATGAAAAAGTATGTAAAGAAATATTAGCTGAAAGGTTGGCTATGGTAAAGACGAATAAATTTATAGCTTTTTATTTTATTTTTCTTGAGCATATTTTTAATTTCTTGTGGTAAAAAGTAGAAAAATAGAAGAATCTAAATTTCATTTGGAACATACATAAAAATAGTAGTGTATAGTGATAATAAAAGAAAAAGCTATGAATTCTATAGAAAAGCTTTTAATGAAATTCAAAGGATAGATGAAAAATACAATAGTAAAATGGAAGGTAGTTTGATATATAATCTAAATACCACTGATAATAAAAGTATTAAAACTAGATGCAGAAGGTTTAGAATTATTTTAAAGGTGTAAAAAAAGCCTATGAACTATCAGAACATAAGTATGATGTCACTATAGCACCCCTTTTAGAATTATGGGGCTCACAGAAGAAGCTATGGAACTTCCAAATTTAAAACTTCCAACAAAGGAAGAGATTGAGTATACTAAAACTTTTGTAGATTTTTCTAAAAGTTCATATTTCTGAAGATGGAACTCTAACTTTAGAAAGTCCAGTAAAAGAAATAGATACAGGTTCTTTCTTAAAAAGGGTATGCTATTTATAGAGCAAAAGAGGTTTTTAAAAGCTGATGGTATAGACAGTGCCTTTATAACTTCAATCTCAAGTATGGATTTAATAGAACAAAACCAGAAGGAAAACCTTGGAAAATAGGTTTACAAAATCCTGAAAAATCCTAGTGAAATCTTAGAATTGTACCTTTAAAAATAGAGCTATGGGAGTTTCTGGAGATTATCAAACTTATGTTGAAATAGATGGAAAGATGTATCACCATATCTTAGACAAGGATACAGGTTATCCAGTAGAAGATAAAAATGGTAGTAGTATTATGTGATAATGCTTTTGAGGCAGATTTACTATCAACAACTTTCTTTTTAATGCCTATAGATAAGGCAATAGACTATGCAAATAGCAGAGATGACTTGGAAATTTTTAATAGTTGACAAGGATATGAATATCATCACAAGTAAAAATTTTGAGTATGAAGAAGTAAAAAAATAAAATAAAAACTTGTAAATATATCAAAATTAAAAATATAATATTAAGGTATTAAATAAAAATAATGGAGGGAAAAAGAAATGGATTTATTAACACAAGTTATGTATCTTGGTTTAGTTGCTGGGATATTGTCTTTACTTGCTGCATCTCTATTATGCAAAAAGTAGAACATTATCAAACAAACATACCAAAGGTAGAAGAAATAACATCAGCAATAAGAGAAGGGGCTATGGCATTTTTGTCAGCTGAATATAAAATTCTTATTGTTTTCGTAGTCGTAGTAGCAGCTGCTTTAGGAATCTTTATCAGTGTACCTACAGCAGGAGCATTCGTATTAGGAGCTATAACATCAGCTATAGCTGGGAATGCAGGAATGAGAATTGCTACTAAAGCAAATGGAAGAACAGCAATAGCTGCTAAAGAAGGAGGACTTGCAAAAGCACTTGACGTTGCATTCTCTGGAGGAGCAGTTATGGGACTTACAGTTGTTGGTTTAGGAATGTTTATGCTTTCTTTAATCCTATTACTTACACAAAAATTTGAAATTAGTGTAAATGATGTAACAGGATTTGGAATGGGAGCTTCTTCAATAGCATTATTTGCAAGAGTTGGAGGAGGAATCTATACTAAAGCAGCAGACGTTGGGGCAGACTTAGTTGGTAAAGTTGAAGCAGGAATACCTGAAGATGACCCTAGAAACCCAGCTACTATAGCAGATAACGTTGGAGATAACGTTGGGGACGTTGCAGGAATGGGAGCAGACTTATTCGAATCTTATGTTGGTTCAATAATAGCTACTATAACTTTAGCTTTATTACCAGTAGATGATGCAACTCCTTATGTTGCAGCACCTTTATTAATATCAGCTTTTTGGTATTGTGGCTTCAATAATAGCTACTTTAACTGTTAAAACTGATGATGGAAGTAAAGTGCATGCAAAACTTGAAATGGGAACAAGAATAGCAGGATTATTAACTATAATAGCTTCTTTTGGAATTATCAAATATCTTGGATTAGATATGGGAATATTCTATGCAATAGTTGCAGGATTAGCTGCAGGACTTATTATAGCTTACTTCACAGGAATCTATACTGATACTGGAAGAAGAGCAGTAAACAGAGTATCTGATGCAGCAGGAACAGGAGCAGCTACAGCAATAATTGAAGGATTAGCAATAGGAATGGAATCAACAGTTGCACCTTTAATAGTTATAGCAATAGCAATCATAGTTTCATTCAAAACAGGTGGACTATATGGAATTTCAATAGCAGCAGTTGGAATGCTTGCAACAACAGGAATGGTTGTAGCAGTTGACGCTTACGGACCAGTTGCAGACAACGCTGGAGGAATTGCTGAAATGTCTGAATTACCTCATGAAGTAAGAGAAACTACTGATAAACTAGATGCAGTTGGAAACTCAACAGCAGCAGTTGGTAAAGGATTTGCAATAGGATCAGCAGCTTTAACAGCTCTATCTCTATTCGCAGCATATAAAGAAGCAGTAGATAAATTAACAAGTGAACCATTAATAATAGATGTAACTGATCCAGAAGTTATAGCTGGATTATTCTATAGGAGGAATGTTAACATTCTTATTCTCAGCTTTAACTATGACAGCAGTTGGTAAAAGCAGCTATAGAAATGGTTGAAGAAGTTAGAAGACAATTCAGAGAATTCCCAGGAATCATGGATAGAACTCAAAAACCTGACTATAAGAGATGTGTTGAAATATCAACTCATTCATCATTAAAACAAATGATTTTACCAGGAGTTTTAGCTATAATAGTTCCAGTTGCTATCGGATTATGGTCTGTAAAAAGCTCTTGAGGATTACTTGCTGGTGCTCTTGTAACAGGAGTTTTAATGGCTATAATGATGGCAAATGCTGGTGGAGCTTTGGGATAATGGTAAGAAACAAATCGAAGCTGGATACAAAGGAGATAAGAAAGGTTCTGACAGACATAAGGCAGCAGTTGTTGGAGATACAGTAGGAGATCCATTCAAAGATACTTCTGACCCTTCATTAAATATCTTAATTAAATTAATGTCTATAGTATCACTTGTATTAGTTCCATTATTTGCAAGATAATAGAAATATTACAGATATAATAACAAGGATTGTTAAAATATTAGACTTCTAACAATCCCTTTTTACTTGAAAAATTTTTAAAAAAATTTTAAAAAAATGTTTCTCAAAAATGAAAAATATATTATATAATTATGACTTGAGGTAATATAACAATCCTTAGTTATGGAGAAGAAAAATGAATGAATTAAAAAGAGGAGTATAGGAATAGATATATTAAAGGCTATTTCTCTAATTTCAGTTATAATCTATCACTTTTATGAATACAAGGAACTTACATTGGAGTTATCTTGTTTTTGTCATTAGCGGATATTTGATAACAGAAGTTTTATACGAAAGAGATGATAGTTATTTTAGTTTCATCAAAAGAAGATATAACAAAAATTTTTTCCACCTCTGATTGCAGTTCTAACTTTTACATACTTAGCTTTTTATTATTTTTATGATTATATAAGTTCAAAAATTAATTTATAGTTCTCTCAAGTTTATTTGGAGTGAGCAATCTCTATCAGATATCCACAGGAATGTCCTATTTTGAAAAGAAGTGGAGATTTATTTCACTCTTACATACTTGGAGTTTATCGATAGAAATACAGTTCTATATTTTTATTTCCATTTTCTATATACTTATTTAAAAATTAAAAGTTAGACACAAAAATCATAATTGCTATAATTATGTTGTTATCTTTTATATCAGCAGGAGTAATGTTCTATAAAGAATATATTAACTATGATATAAGTGCCATATACTATGGTACAGATACAAGAATTTTTCAATCTTTTATGGGATCTGCTTTTATTTCCTATTTAAAGATAGAGATTTAGAGAATGAAAAACAAAAGTTAAATATTATTTTTTATATATGTTTAGGCGTATAGTAGTAATAACTTTATCAGTAGATTATTTATCAAAATCTAATTACTATGGCTTTTTATTTTTAATAAGTATCTTAGGCTCATTTATAACAGTGACAAGTTTAAAAACAGGCTTTTTAGATTTTGATAACCCAGTTGCTGAATACTTTTAGTTAAATTAGGTGAACATAGCTATGTTTATTATTTATGGCAATATCCACTTATGATATTTTCATTAGAATTTTTTTAAATGGTCTGATATAGACTATAATTATACAGTTGAATACAGGTAATAATTTTTAATAATTTTTATCAGAAATTTCATATGAATTTTTGATAAAGAGAAGACAGGGAGTCGATAGTTTTGAGAAGAATATTTTTAGTTTTTATATGTGGCACTTTTAGCATTTTTTACCTATAAGCTCAGAAACAAATTCAGAAGAAGTTAAAAACAGAGCAAATGAAATTGATAAGATGGCAGCGGTAGAGAATAGTGAAAATACTTCAAAACCAGATAATAAAAAAATAAAGATGAAGAAAAACACTGGCTACTAAAAGTAAATACGGCTGAACATAAAGAATTGAAAACAGATAGTGATAAATCTTCTGCTAAGACAAATATAAAAAAACAGAAGAAAAATAAAACAGTAGCTAAAAAAATACAGATACTATAGAAGCTAAGGATTATACTTTTATAGGGATTCTGTTATGAAAAATGGGAGAACCATATATCAAAAGAAATCTTTAGAGATGCTAATGTTGATGCAAAGGTATCAAGACAATTTACAGATTTACCTAAGATTTTAGAAGAGTTAAAAGGAAGTAAAAATTAAGAAAATACAGTGGTTATACACTTAGGAACTAATGGAGTTATAAACAAGGAAGCTTTTTGAAAGTTCAATGAGAATGTTGAAAGGTAAAAAGTTTATATTATGAATACTGTTGTTCCTAAACCTTGGGGAAAAATCAGTTAATAAAAAGTTTAGCTGAATGGTCTCAAGAATATGACAATATAACTATAATAGATTGGCATAAATATGCTAAAGGAGAAAAGCAATTATTCTATAAAGATGCAACTCACCCTAAACCAGAAGGTGCAAAAATATGCTGAATTTATCTTTAAAAATATAAAAGATAGTAATATAAAAAGCTGTTGAAATTTAACTTGCAACAGCTTTTTTTATTTGTTATATATTAAAAGAAGTTTACAGTGTTAAATCCAATTGGAAGATTAAACATCAACCAGACACCAAAAGAAAATGATACTAGTTATTAAAAATTATGATAGCATGAGGCATCATATATGCAATTAAATCTCCAAAACCAAATTTTTTTATTATATTTATTACAATATATTAAAACAAGTGGAAGAAACTCATAAGTGGAGAAATTATATTTGTAGCAGAATCTCCAAGTCTATAAGCTAATTGAGATAATTCTGGAGAAACACCCATCTTGTATAACATAGGTAAAAATATTGGTCAATCAATACATATTTACTACTCATAGAACCTATAAATAAATTTATGAAAGAGCAAAATAGTATAAATACTATCATAAGTGGTATTCTAGTTAACCCAATTTCAGAAAGAAATTGTCCACCCTTTGCAGCTATTATTATTCCTAATTGAGAATAAGAGAACCAAGATATAAAAAAATAGATGAGAAGAAACATAAAACTATAAATGCTCCAAAACCATCTAATGACTTGAATAGGTAAGTCATTAAGTCTTTATCACTTTTTTATTTTTCTTTGTAGCAATTCCATAAAATATTCCAGGAATAAAGAAAAATAAGGCATATAACAGGAATTATAGCAGATAAAAAGAGGACTCCAACCCTAAAAAGTAAAAAGACCAGTTTTAGGATTTCTAAGAGGTGCTCCACTAGGAAGAGATAATAAAAAGAATTATTCCTATAGAAACTAAAAATCCAATACCAGCATACTTTTAAACCTTTATTTTTCATCAGCAGTTAATTCAGTAAAAGTTTTTCCTCAATTTCATTGGTTTCAGTTATTTCTTCTGGAAAAATATTGATTAACTTTAGGTTCAATAATCTTATCATTGATATATGCAATGATAAAAGTTATAAAAATGTATAGAAAAACATAAAAATTGAATTAGCTAAAGGAGTTACTACATAGCTTGGATTGACAATACTCATTGCGGAAGTTGAAAGTCCTCCAAGAAGAGCATCAATAGAAACTAAACAAGCAGCAAAACCTGCTGAAGTTGAAGAGAATCCTAATAAAATACCAGCTATAGGATTTCTTTTTAAGTTGTTTATATAGAATACCAGCAATTGGTATTACAAGGACATAACCTATATCTCCAGCAAAAAGAAGAGTTTACCCTAAGAAAGCTATGAATAAAGATATATTTTCCTTTTAATTTTTTGCATAGATTTCTTTTTAGAAAACTTGAAATAATCCAACTTCATTTAAAAAAATTAAAGAAAAGTGAGAAGAATAAAACAACACCTAAAGGAGCAAAGCCTATAAAGTTTGGTACAGCTTCTTCAAAAATCCATCTAATACCATCAGCATCAAATAAGCTTTTTACTGTATAAGTTTGAAGTTCAACTTGTTTAGTAGAACGATTGATAGCTTCAATCTCGACAGAAACTCCCATTTTTGAAAAATTACAGATAAAAATTCCCACAATGATAGAAAAAAATAATAAAAATAGTAACAGGATGTGGCAAATGATTTGATACAGCTATTACTTTTCCCATGAAACCTTTTTCTTTCACTCATAATAGACCTCCTTTAAAGATATTAATAAATAACTATATATTTATATTATACACCTTTTTTGTTTTTTTAATACATTTTTATATAAATATTAAAAGAGGCTGTTGCAAAATTAAAATTTCAATTCTAAAGTAAAAAGTAAGTGAGTTACGAATGGAAAATTTTAGATAAAAATTTACTCAGTAACGAACTATTTTTTTACTTTTTTGTGAATTTGCAACAGCCTCTTTTTGTGAATGACTTATATAATTAAAAACATTGTATTTATAACTAGCATTACTGCAGAGAAAACTCCAATAATCCCATCAGAGGCAAGATATATTTTAGCCATTTATCAAATGTTGTACCTGCCATTTCTAATGTTACTAGAATTAATCCAGTTGGTGTGATGAAAGACATCCAACCTTGTCCCCAGTTATACGCATTGATAACAACTTCTTTGATAGACCAACTGTATCTGCAAGTGGAGCCATAATAGGCATAGAAAGTACAGCAAGTCCAGAAGATGAAGGTATAAAGAAACCTAAAACAGAGAAGATTAGTAGTTGTGCAATAGCGAAAGTTCCCTTACCCATACCAGCTACAAATTCAGTTGAATAGTATAGTAAAGTATCAGAGATAAAACCATTATCCATTACTATATTGATAGAACGAGCTAGTCCTATTGTTAGAACAACTCCAACTAAATCTCCTGCTCCAGCAATGAAAGTATTGACAGCATCTTTTTCTGATAGACCAGAGAAGAACATAAGTAAAAGAGCAACTCCTAAGAATAGTGCCGACATTTCTTCGAACCACCATCCACCACGAGAAACTCCCCAAATTAAAACAGGGAATGCAGCAGCAAATATAAGTAAACAAAGTCTTCTTCTCCAAGTAAATTCTTTTTCAGAGTTAGAATCATATTCACCTAAAAATCTTTTATGTATTTCTTCTTTATCAGCATAAACATATGATTTTGTAGGATCTTTATTAACTTTTTAGCATACCAATACATATATGCTAAAGTAATAATTGAAGCTAAAACTAAAGTTACTATTCTAAATGTTAATCCTTCTGTGAATGAAATTCCTGCAGCATTAGATGCAATAACAGTAGCAAAAAGGATTTATGGTTGAGAACATTGTTCCTATAGATGAACCCATATAGATTGCAGCAATACAAGTTAGTACATCAAAAGCCACTTAATAGGAAGATAGGCATAAGTATTGGATAGAAGGCAATAGTTTCTTCTGCCAAAACCAAAAGTTGTTCCTCCTAAAGTTGTTAGAACAAAAACAAGAGTTACCAACAAAAATTCTTTTTCCTTTAGTTCTCTTTTGAAAGAGCTGCCATTCCAGCATCGAAAGCTCCTATTTTTATTAATAATTCCTATAATTCCTCCAAGAATGAAAAACGAAAAGCATAATATCAGTAGTATCTAAAGCACCAGTGATAGGAGCTTTAAGAACATCTAAAAATCCTTGTGGTTTTTGCTCAATTCTTTGATAAGTTCCAGGAATAGCAATAGGTTTTTGATTACACCTTCAGTAAATTTATCCAAACTTAATTGAATTTGAAGTCTATCTAAAAACTTCTTGAGTTGCAGGCTCTGTTGTTACATTGTTCTCATGATCTGTGATGACAAATTCATTTGTACTATCATCATAAGTTAATCTTGAGAACTGACCCTGATGGAACTATGTGAGTTAAAACTGCAGCTAAAAACTAAAAATAATAGCCAATACTGTAAATGCACTTGGGAAACTTCTTTTTCTTTTTGTTTTTCAGACATTTTTAATAGGAGTTGTTGCACTTTTTATTTGCAAAGACTCCTTCACCTCCTTATACTTTATATCTAAAAGTCATTATATATATTTTAATGCTAAAAATCAACTAAAAATTTTTATTAATATAACTATTTATTCTATTTTTAAATCACTTGTATTGTTCAAAAAAATATAATAACTGTATAAAAAAATTGTGATATTAGAATTAATGCATTATGTATTAGTTGAAAATATTACTTTATAATATATTGATATTTGTTATGGTAACTATAATATATATGTATTTTTACAAATAATAAATAAGTTATAGAATTTAGTTAAGGCAATTAAATAGTTAGGAGGTATATATATGTCAAAAAGAAAAAGTTAAACCATCGCTTTTTGTAGCTTTTACTACTGTTTATTTTTTTCTAATAATTTTTATGTTATTAGGGACTTTAGTTTATTCTTTCTCCTGCTCAAATTCCATTAATTCTAGGAATTGCTATAACTTGTATCATAGGACATTTTTTTAGGTTATTCCCTATGAAGAAATAGAAGATTCTATGATAGAAACAAATAAGATGGGCTTACAAGCTAATTTTATTATGTTAATTGTAGGTTGTTTGATTGGTTCTTGGATAGTAGGTGGAGTTGTTCCAGGTATGATATATTATGGCTTAAAAATTATTTACACCTAGAATATTTTTAATTATCTTACCTATAATGTGTGCAATAATAAGTGTATCGACAGGTAGTGCATGGACAACAGCAGGGACAATGGGAACTGCAGCTATGGGAATTGGAGTAGGAATGGGTATTCCCGCACCATTAGTTGCAGGTGCAGTTGTTAGCGGAGCCTCTTTTGGAGATAAATTATCACCTCTTTCTGACAGTACAAACCCTGCAGCTGCTACGGCTGAAGCAGGATTATTTGATCACGTAAGACATATGTTAAAGACTACTATTCCAAGTTTTTTAATAGCACTATTAATATTTGCTTTTTTTAGGTAGAAATTTTGGAAGTGCTAATATAGATAACAATGCAATAGATAGTATTACTAATACAATAGCTAATAATTTTAAAAATTACACCTTTAATTTTTATTCCACCAATTATAATAATAGTTGTAATATTTTTAAAAGTTCCTCTGTTCCAGGAATGTTAATTGGGACTCTTGCAGGTGTAGGAATGTGTTTTTATCAAGGTGAAAAACTTGACTACAATAATTGCAGCACTATATGAAGACCTAGTATAGAAACTGGAAATGCCATTGTTGATAAATTATTAAATAGAGGTGGTTTACTTTTTCATGATGGAAACTATCTCATTAGTTATGTGTGCCTTTAGCATTTGGAGGTGCTATAAAAGCAATAGGTTGTATAGACACAATAATAGAAACAGTTCTAAAGCATTTAAGAAGAAGAGGTTCTATAATCACTTCAAATGTTATTATGTGTATTTTATGTACTTTGCTGCTGCAGATCAATATATGTCAATAGTTATTCCAGGACAAATGTATAAAAAGGTCTATAAAAAAATTAAATTTAGCACCCGAAAATTTATCAAGAACTCTTGAGGATGCAGGAACATTAACATCAGGATTAGTTCCTTGGTCTACTTGTGAGCTGTTTATTTAGCAACTTTAGGAGTAAGTGCTTTTCAATATGGAAGATACCATATTTTAGGTTTAGTAAATCCAATAGTAGCTATAGTTTATGCATATTTGCTAATTTTCTTAAATCCACTAGATAAATCAAAACCTATAAAAGATAGATTGACAGATGAGGATTTAAAAGACTTATAAAATATTTAATATTTCTAAGAGAATATTGAATAAGCATAGATAATGTAGTAAAATAAAAATGAGCTGTTGCAAAATTGTACTTTTCAATTTAAAGTAAAAATAAGCGAGTTACGAATGGAATTTTAGATAAAAATCAAATAGAATGAGCCGAGCAAATTCAGGAGTGTTTGAGCATAGCGAGTTTGCCTGATTGCAGCGAATTCTTGATTTTTATCGTTAAGAAATTTACTCAGTAACGAACTATTTTTTTACTTTTTATTTATTTACTAACAGCCCTATTTTTCTTTTTGAAAATCAATTATTTAGTTTTAAAATTTTATTCTTCAGTCTCTTTTTTAATTGAGCCATTACTATTGGTGATAATAATGAGAAAAGAGTTAAGAATAATAGAACTTTTGAAACTGTACTTTGAATAGTATAGAATAATTATTATGATTTAAGATAAGTGATCTTCTAAGTCCTGATTCACCTATGTATCCTAATATTAAAGCTAAAACTATTGAAGCAGAGTTAAGTTCAAATTTTTGAACGAAGTATCCAATTATACCAAAGACAAACATTACCCATACGTCAGCCATTTGGTTGTTAATAGCATAAGAACCTATTACACTTAGTGCAAATATAAGAGGTATTAAATAGCTATCTGAAACTCTTGATACTCTTGCAAATATCTAGAACCGAAAAAGTCCTAAGATAAGCATGAATATATTAACTATAACAAATCCTGCGAAGAAAGTATAAGTTATTTTTCCATGAACAGTAAATAGATCTGAATCTGGTTGAAGTCCTTGTATCATAAGTCCTCCAAGTAAAACAGCAGTAACACTTTCACCAGGTATTCCCTAATGTGAATGTTGGTATAAGTGAACCTCCTGTAACAGCATTGTTAGCTGCTTCAGCTCCTGCTATTCCTTTCTATACTTCCATGACCAAATAATTTCTTTTCTTCTTTGAGAATCTTTTGCTTCGTTATATCCTAAGAATGCAGCAATACTTGCTCCAGCTCCTGGTAATATTCCTATACTTCCTGATAACTGTTGATCTTAAAGATGTAGGTAATATTTCTAAGATTTGTTCTTTAGATAATAGAACTTTATTATCAAAAGTCTCACCATATTTTCCTGCTTTTTAATTTTTCTTTTCAGCTAACATCAATACTTGTGACATTGAGAAAAGTCCTATAAGAGCAGCAGTAAAAGGTATTCCTGAAAGTAATGCAGGAACTCCAAATGTGAAACGAGCATTTTCCTAGCATAGGATCCATTCCAACAGTTGATAACATTAATCCTAAAGCTCCTGAAATTAATCCTTTTACTATTGATTTTGTACTTGCTCCAGCAATGATAGTTAAAACCAAATATAGATAACCAGAAATATTCAGCTGATCTAAAAAGTAATGCAAGTTTTTGATAGGTCTTGGAGCAAATAGATAAAGTGGAATAGCACTTAAAATTCCTCCTATGAATGAAGCCGTAATTGCAGTACCTAATGCAGTACCTGCTTTTCCTTGTTTTGTTAATTCATAACCATCTATAGCAGTTGCAGCTGCAGCTGGAGTACCTGGTGTACGAATTAAGATAGCTGAAATCGAACCACCAAATATAGCTCCACAATAAACTCCTGCAAGAGTAATTAATCCTGTTGAAGGATCCATTCCAAATGTAATAGGAATTAATAAAGCAACTCCCATTGCAGCAGAAAGTCCTGGTAAAGCTCCAATAGTTATTCCGATAGCCACACTAATTATAGCAGCAACTAAATTTATTGGTGTTAAGGCTGCTGCATATCCAAATAAAACATCTGACATAATTATTTCTCCTCTCTAACTTATAGTAAAAATCCTCTTGGTACAGGGACTTTTAAGAATGATACAAATATTAAATATAAAAATATTGGGAAAAAGTATACTCACAACAATACTCCATTTAATACTGCTCTTTAATGCTACCATAGTTACAAAAGGTAAATTGCAGTTGTAACAAAGAAAACCAATTATATCAATTAAAACTATATATCAGCAGATAATGCAATAATAAGGAAGAATTGACGATATAAAATACCTTTAAATTGGTCACCTCTTTATCTTCACATTTTTAGGTTTAATAATAAAAAGTATTTATAGCTAAAAAGTAAAGTTAAAAATACCATTAAAACCTAGTACAAAAAGAGGATATCTTGCTGCTTTTTCTGGAAGCTGTTTTATTAAAAAGAAATAAAATGCTTCTAAAAATAAATAAACCTATTGTTAAAAAAATTTATCATATTTTCTCATATTATTTATAACCTTTCATTCATTGTAAAAATAAAAGGGCATTGCAAATATAACTATTGAAAAACCTCGTTGTACTTGCAACAGCCCCATTTTTAAATTAATATTTTCTTAAATATAATTATTTTATTCCTAAAGTAGGAACAGTTTCTATAATATATGCTTCTTGATCTTTAATATATTGAGCTAATTCTTCAGGTGACATATATTTTAAAGGTAGACTAGCATTTTTAGATTTTTCAATATTATCTGGAGATTCTAAAGCTGCTTTTAAAACATCATGTAATTTTTGGATGATTTCTTTTGGAGTTCCTTTAGGAGCAACAATAGCACGAGCTGAACCAAATATTACAGGATATCCACTTTCAGTTAAAAGTAGGAACATCTTCAAAACCTTCTAATCTTTTATCTGTGAAAGAAGCTAATAATCTTAATTCACCAGATTTAACTAAACTTGCAACTTCACTGATTTTTGCAACTGTTGCGTTAACGTGTCCACCACGTAAAGCAGAGATCATATCTGTACTTCCACCAAATGGAACATGAGTTACTTGAATTCCAGCTTCTTTTGCAAAGTGAGCAGCACCAATGTGGTTAGAAGCTCCTGCACCATTGTTAGAAATAGTTAATTCATCTGGATGAGCTTTTGCATATTCAACAAAATCAGCTAAAAGTGTTGAATGGGCTATCAGCTTTAACAACTAATACACCTGGATCATAAAACATGGTTCATGATAGGTTCTACATCATCAATTTTGTATTTTTGTTTGTCTTTCATGAGGAAGACTTACGAAAGTTGGTAAGTTAATAAACCAATTGTATATCCGTCTGGAGCAGCTTTTGCTAATTCTGTATATCCGATTTCTCCATCCGCACCTGGTTTATTTACGATAACAAATGTTTGAGGGAAGTTCTTTTGAGCTTCTGCCATTAATATACGAGCACCAACGTCAGTTCCTCCACCCTGCTTTGTAAGCTATAATTACGTTTACAGGCTTTTTCAGGATAAGCGTCTGGGTTAGCCTCTGCCGCTTTCTTTTTTCTCCACCGCAAGCTACTAGAAGTAGAGAAAGTAATAAAGTTAATACTGCTAAAAATTTCTTTTTCATTTAAAATGACCTCCTAATAAATTCTAATCTAAATTGTACACTATTATATAAATTTTTTCAATATAATTATTCATAAAACAAATAATTGTTAAAAATCTTTTCATTTATGCCTTCTTTATTTTTTTGTATAGAAGTTAAAAACTTTATCAATATTTTGTTTTTAATTCTTCTTTTGAAACAGCACCTTTTATATAAGCTCTTAGATGTCCATTTTTCATTTATGATAAAAGATGAAGGATATTCTTCAATTTCATATTCAGCAAAAAGTTTTTTCCTGTTTCATCAATTAGACTTGGGAAAATATAGTTATTATCCGCTATATATTTTAATAATTCTTTTTTTCTATTCTATCTTTGTTATTTGGATATTCTTTAGATATAGGACTTGCAACGCCAAGGATAATTAAATCTTTTTGTTTTCACCATATTCTTTATATAGTTCAGCAACTTTTTGGCATTTCTCCCTGACAGTCACTGCACCAGCTTACCCAAAAATTAATCATAACAACTTTACCTTTATAATCTTGTAAATTGTGTTTTTCCATATTGGTCAACAAGTTCTATATTAGGTAAAGTGACATTACCAGCTTTATCCATATTATTTAATGGTATTGCAAAAACTTGTTAAAAGGTAAAAATAGACAACAATAATATAAAAATTATTTTTTTCACTATAACCCCTCCCTATAATATATTGATTATTTTAATTTTTCTCATTTTTTAATATATTTGTCAAATTGTGCCGATCTAAAAATAACATATATATCCGATAAGAGATAAAAATTCTATTATGGTGAGTGCAAAAATTATTTGACAAACGAAAAAGTGGTATACAATAGGGCGAGGAATAACAAATAAGGAGTGATTCAAAATGACAACAAAACAAAAATTTTTAGGAAGTAAAAATGTTTTAAAGAGGCATTTGTATTCTTGGTTTTTATCAGCAAGTTTTTTTATCTTTTAAATTCCCCAAGATGCATTTGCAGAAGTAGCAGGTGATCAAAGTAAAATTACAAGTAAACTTGTTAAAAAAACGTAAAAGAAGTTGAGTACGATAGATATTATAAAGGAGATTTTTATTCAGATGTTGGGAGCTTATCCTGAAGGAATGTTCCTTGTAGTAGAAAAAAACTTATAGAAAACTACATAGCATTTGCTCATATGGGAGATGCATCATATCTTGCACCAGTAGGTCAACGTTTTGAAGAAAAATAGAAGGTCAAAATATAAAACGTTATATCGCAGTAAGCCAAAAGAAAAAGAAGGTTATTACTGTATAGATATTTATAATAACTTAAATGATCAACCTGTAGCAACTCTTACAGCAGGACTTAAGATAGAAAAAGAAGAAAAATGGATATTTAATAAGTCCTAAAAATGATTTGAAAATAGTATATAAAGGAAAAACATATAAAAATCAATCTGCTTTTAAATTTCTTAGGATTTTTAATAAAAATAGTAAAAGGCACTATTTAATATTAGTGCCTTTTTATTTTTAAATATTGAAAAATTAGATAAAATTGAACTATAATAAATTAAACTATAAGCATGAGGTAAGATTATGAGAAGAAAAAGATGAGAAGTTTTAGATGAAACAAAAGATTGATGAATTTATAAGAAATTGTGATTGTTGTAGAGTAGGATTCTATGATAAAAGAAAAATGATGAAGTCTATATTGTTCCATTAAATTTTGGATACTCTAATGTAAATAATAAAAGAGTTTTCTATTTTCATGGAGCAAAGGTGGGAAGAAAAAAATAGACTTAATTTCAAAGAGTAGCAAAGTTACATTTGAAATGGATAGTAATCATGAGCTTATAGTGGGAAAGATGGCTTGTAATTATTCTGAAAGATTTCAATGCGTTATGGGGACAGGTTTAATTTCATTTGTAAAAGATAATGAAGAAAAAGCTATGGCTTTAAATGAGATTATGTTTCAGAGTACAGGGAAAAAGACTGGGAATTTCAGAACCTATGCTTTAATGGAGTCGCAGTATTTAAAATAGAGGTTACAAATTTAAGTTGTAAAGAACATTTATAATAGAGGGAGATTATGAAATTTATTGCAGATAAATCTTATTGGGAATTATTTCCAAATAGTAAATTAGGAGTATTATTATTAAAAATATGAAAAATGGAGAAAGCACTGATGAAATAAAATTAGCCTTAGAAGAAGCTAACAAAAAGCTAGAAAAATATTTAGTAAAAGAAGTTCTAAGTGAAAATCCAGTTATTGCTATATGGAGAGAGGCTATAAAAATTTAAAACAAAAAGGAGTAAGATGTTCAATTGAAGCACTTTTTAAAAAGAGTAAATTCTGGAAAATCCTGTTTCTTCAATAAATAAACTTGTTGATATTTATAATACAGCTTCTTTAAAATATGCACTTCCTTGTGGTGCTGAAGATTTAGATAGTTTTGTAGGAGACTTAAAACTTACAATAACTAAAGGAGGTGATAAATTTATTCCACTTGGCTCTGAAGAAGAAGATAACACTTTACCAAATGAATTGTGTTATATTGATAATGAAGGTGCTGTTTGCCGTTGTTTTTAATTGGCGTGATGGTGCTAGAACTATGGTTAAAGATGAAACTAAAAATTCTTTTTTTAATTATGGAACTTTTTAGATAATCGTTTAGAAGAATTAAACTCAGCTTTAGATTATATTTCTGAAAATGCTAAGAAATATTTAAATGCAGATGTTGAGAAATACATTTTTAGATATTAATAATCCCTGAGATTGTATTGAAATAAAAAGACTGTTGCAAATAAATAAAAGTAAAAATAGTTTGTTACTGGGTAAATTTTTTTATCTAAAAATTTTTCATTTGTAACTCACTTATTTTTACTTTAGGATTGAAATTTTAATTTTGCAACAGCCTCTTTATTATTTACTTTCTATTTTAGTTATGATAACTCCTCTATCTAAACTTTTTTTAAATTTAAAGCTTTCAAATCTACATTGTCATAAGAACCTTGAACAATATTAGATTTTTGAATATTTTTGACCATATTATTTTTAGCTATTTTATCATATTCTTGTAGTATTTTTCTTTTTGTGCATCATTTGTATTCATGTAAAGCCTTATCTAAAGCTATAATTTGTTTTTATATAATTTTGAAAAACTTCATCATCACTATTTGGAATGTTGTAGTCACTATCTAGCTTAGGTAAATTAGCTTTTAAGTTTTTCCATATCAATATCAGATTTTTAAAATTGTAAACTTCTATTGGCTTTCCTTTAGTATAATCAGGCTCTTTAACCTCAGAAGGACTATATATTTTAGTGAAAACATGGATGTCCTCATCAGGATGAAGTTTTTGGCATACTTTCCTAGTAACCTCTTCAAAAAAATATCATATTCTCAAGCTATATAATTTTTATCCATTCTGAACCTCCCACGACTGACATCCCTACGAGTGCTAGAGTTGCGGGGTTCTAAAAATCTTTAAAAATATTTAAAAATTTTTCTAGAAGTTTGATAGCTTTTACACTACCCTTATTCTTTTTAGGTGTGTTCAGCTCACCTCTATTGTATAGGACACTTAAGTCCACAACTTTACTTTTTCTTAGAATATTTAATGCTCCATTACAATCTGCATTTATGAGTTTACCTGTGCTTGTTTGATATAGTCCTCTTTTTATTCTTTTTCCACTGAATATATATTCTTGCGGATTCTCTTTATCATATATTGGAATTTCATCTCCATCAAAGAAACTTGCTTTTTGATGTATAACTCTCTTCTTGTAGTTTAAATTCTATTCCATATAGTTTACATAGATATATTAATTTATCTCTTAATTTTCTATATGGTATATTTACAAAGTTCTGATTATTTATACTTCCAATATTTGAATTTCTTTTGAAAATCTTCATTATATCCTAGAACTAATTTTCCTATATCATTATTAAGACAATAATTTACAATTGTTCTTGCTGCTTTTTGAAAGATAATCATTTATACGATTATTTCTCTTTCTAGTTATTCTCTTTTGTCTTAATGTTGTTCGCTCAATTTTTGCTTATCTTTTATACTTTGTAATTTTGCATTTATCTTGTTATAGTATTGATTTGTTGATTTTAATTTTTCACCATCTATTATGAATGAAGCTCCAGTATTTGTAACACAAGTACAAAGATTGTCTATACCTAAATCAATTCCTAGTACATTTTCTTTATTTAATTCCTTTGAATTTCTTTTTACTTCATAAGTATATTGAATTTCAAAAGTACCTAGAATGTTGTTTTGGTATTATTCTAATTTCTTTTATCTTCTTGTCTTTTTAATACTGGTGGTAGTTTAACTTTAACTTCCTGATGAGTTTTCTTAAACGAATTTGAATAAGGAACTATCAGCATATCATCTTTTAATCTAACAAAAACCTATAACAAGAGTTGTAAAACCATCTTTATCAAGATAATTAGGTAATTTTATTTTACCATTATATTGATCATTCTTAGCAAGTTTTTAAAAGTGCAAAGAATGATTTGAAGCTTTCATCTACTTCTTTTTAAAATTTGTTGAGCCATATTAGAATTTAACTCTTATAGTTCTCACTATTTTTTTAAGCATTTTTATAGTTTTCATTATAGCTTAAATACTTTTTATTTTTAAAAATAGTGTTGTCTAACATTATATATAAAGCTTGATTCTTTAAATTTTTAGCTATATGGCACAAATATTTTAAATTTCTAAACTCTTTTTATTAAGATGTTTTACTTGTTGTTTTAATGTTAAATACATATATAATCACCTCCTTTTCATCAGAGATATTATATCATATATTCTACATTTTATCTACTAAAAAAGTAATGTTTTTTTATTTATTTTTAAATATTTTTAAAGTTTTTAAAACCCACAACAGTGGGAAGCGTCGTCTACATAAGTTCCTACTACTTATGCAGTTCTCTTGTATATACACTCCTTAATAAATTAAGAAGATTTGCCTTGAACTTCTTGTTATCTCTAACAAGCACAGACTATATCTTATCCATAGTGTATCTCAACACCTTAGGCGAAACCACTTCCAATACCAATCGCTTGTATTGTACTCCCCTCACGAGGGATAGTCGTTGAACTTTCCTTTTCAGGCTTAGCTGCTGATTGTCTATTATCATAATGTTTAGGATTTAACCTTGCACCATCTAGTATATTTTTTCTGCTTTCGCCACCATCACACCTGCCTCCATCTCCTTAACTTGTTAAGGAGTAGGATTACTATGTTGTGGTTATACTAGCTTTAAGAGTTCCCAGCAATTCAGTTTCTTTGTTGCACAGTTTTACTCTGCGTCTACATACAAGTTTCCCTATATGCTTACTAAAATCTTCGTGCAATTCATACTCTACGAGTACATAGTCTCATGACTAACACCCTACGAGTGCTATAGTCACGAGTGTTCTTGCACTATTTAATAAAATCATTGAATGTAGGAAGAACAATATCTTCTGGCTCTTGCCAGTCAACACTTATTCTTGGGCTTTGATAACGAAAATAATTTATAGTATAAGTTGCTCCACTTGGATTAATAATACCTCCCTTAGAGTTAGCAAAAATTTTAAAATATACCTTTGTTCCATCTGATAGTTCAGCAATATGCTCTCCTCTTTTTAGATTTAAAACTTCATAAGTCTTTGGTTTTTAAATTATATACCTTACTATCTAAAAGTTATTTTTATATTTTTATCAGTTGGATTATCTAAATAGAAAAATATGTTTGTCATTAGTAGTAGCAAAAAGACTATTAGAGATAAGAAACACAGATAAAAGTAAGAATAAAAAATTTTTTTCATAATCAGTCCTCCTAAGTTTATTTTTATTATATTATAGCATTGTAAATAGAAAAATAGTATAAGATAAAAAAACATCACTAATCTTGAGTTTGTCAGTTTCGATTACAATTTTATTTAAATACTTATTAAATTTCAATATTTTTAATAATTTTTAAAATTTTTCTTATTTTGTATGGTTATGTATGATATAATAAATTATAGCTTATATTAGAAAAATGAAAAATAAAGAAGGAAGAATATATGTTTACCTTGTTGAAGGTTACAGAGAAAATGGAAAAAGTTAAATCTAGAATTTTTAGAAAAAAATATGGATATTTAGATGTTACTTATTGCAATCCAGAAACAGGGGAAATACTACCTTATTCACCAATTATTTGTATTGATCAAGAAAAAGAATTAAATAATTATGGAAACATTCGTACACAACAGAAAAAAATAGGCAAAAAGAAGTGTAAAGTTCTCAATTAATAAGGCTTTAAACTCTTATATTAATTTTAGAACTGACAAACTTGAGAGAATATCTATAATGTGTTATAATCAAAGAAAATATTAATTCGCCACCGGGTGAAAAGCTTATGCTAGTTTTGTATCATTAGGTCTTAGAAGATACAAATACTAGCATTTTTACTAAAAATTTAGGAGGTATTATGAAATTTATAGTTGACAAATCTTATTGGAATTTATTTTCCAGATAGTAAATTAGAGTGTTACTTTTTAAAAAAATATGCAAAATGGAGAAAGTACTGATGAAATAAAATCAGTGTTAGAAGAAGCTAATAATGAGGCTAAAAATATTTAACAAAAAGAAGTTTTAAGTGAAAATCCTGTTATTGCAGTGTGGAGGAAGCCTATAGAAAATTTAAAACTAAAAAAAGGTGTGAGATCTTCTATTGAAGCACTTTTTAAAAAGAGTTAATTCTGGAAATCCTGTTTCTTCAATCAATAAACTTGTGGATATTTATAATTCAGCTTCTTTTGAAATATGGACTTCCTTGTGGTGCAGAAGATTTAGATAGCTTTGTAGAGATTTAAAACTTACTATCACTGAGGGAGGAGATAAATTTATTCCTCTTGGTTCAGATGAAGAAGATAACACTTTACCAAATGAATTATGCTACATTGATGATGAAGGTGCTGTTTGCCGTTGTTTTTAACTGGCGTGATGGTTTTAGAACTATGGTTAAATATGAAACTAAAAATTCTTTTTTTAATTATGGAACTTTTTGGATAATCGTTTAGAAGAATTAAATTCAGCTTTGGATTATATCTCTGAAAATTCTAAAAATATTTGAATGCAGATGTTGAAAAATATATTTTTAGATATTAATAATCCTGAAATTACATTGAAATAATAAACTATTTTTTTATATAAAAAATTTGTGAATAATGGTTTTAGTTTTTATTGATTTTTCATATAAATTTGTGCTAGAATATTAAAAATTTTTTTAAAGGAGGTATGTTATGAATAATCTAATTTTAAATATTTTTGATGTTGAAAGTGAAGCTTTTGAATCTTTTTAATGAATTGAAAAACTTTAAACAAACTGAGAATACAAAAATTGCTCAAATAGCACTTGTACAAAAATGTTGAAGGTAGAATTACTGTTAAAGATTTTTTATAACTTTGTAGATTCTGCTAATGAAAAGCCCTTAAAGGAACATTAATCGGTGCACTTATTGGAATTATTGGTGGTGATTAGGTATGTTATTTGGTGCAAGTTTGGGTGGTTTAGGAGGACTTACTGTTGGTACAAGTGTTGATACAACTGAAGCAAGCCCTAATTCAATATATTGCAAATAAATTGCCTCCAAATGAAACAGCAATTATTGCCTTGGTAGAAGAGAAAGATGAAGAAGTTATAAATGCTTTATTTAGTAAATATAAAACTCAAATTATTCGTTGGGAAGCTGAAAGAGTTGCAGATGATATTGTTGCAGCAATTAAAAGTACAAGAAAATCTATATCATCAAGCACAAGTAGAATTAAAAGGCAGAACGTAAAAAGAACGTACTCAAAAAGGTTCAAGAATTTAAAGATAGAATAAAAAGAATTTGCTACTTTAAAATCTAAAATTAAAATTTAAATATTAGTTATTTTTAAGAAGGGCTATTACAAATTAAACTATTGAAATGTAAGTAAAAAAATAGTTCATTTATAAGTTTTGACAACAGCCTCTTATTTTTATTCCTCCACCTTAGTTATGATAACTCCCTTATCTAAATAGAGAATTTTTACATATATAGGAGTTCCCACTTCATTAATATATTTATCCAACAATATATTGTATTTTTTTCAAGTATTTTTCTTTTATCAGATAACTCTGCAATATGTTCTCTTGTTTTCAATTTTAAAATTTCAAAAGTTCTAGCTTTTTAATCTATGTGTTTGACTATCTAAAATGATTTCTATATCTTCATTACTAGGGTTATCTAAATAAAAATATGTTCATCATCATTAGAATTTTTACACCACAAGAAAGAAAAATATGGATAATAGTATTAATAAAATTTTTCATATCACTTCTTCTAAGTTTACTCTACTATATTATAACATTGAAAAATAACACTTTGCTAGTAATCTTTTTAGATTATTTGCATAATTTTAGAATTAATATATAATGTCCCAAAACTATATTTTTATAAAATTACAAATAAAAGGAGGAAAATATGGGAGTTATTGCTTGGTTAGTACTTGGAGCTTTATCAGGTTGGATAGCTAATAGATTAATGAATTCAAGAACGAGGCTAATAGATAATATAATAACAGGGATAATAGGATCTTTCATAGGAGGATTTGTTTTTAACTTTTTGGAGCTGAGACAATTACAGGTTTAAATCTCCATAGTATTTTTGTATCTGTAGTAGGAGCTTGTATTCTACTTTGGATTATTAATAAAATTAGAAGATAATTTATATCTATTAATAAAAAGCACCCACTGGCATAGGTGCTTTTTTGTCCACTTTAATATTCTCAATACTATTAATAGTTGTAATATTTTTACTATTTTATTTGCTCCAAAATAAATACATCTTTAATTTTTCATCTTGTGCAAATAGTATTACTTTAGCCATGATTTCAGCTGTTTTAGGATCATCATCTATAAATGGTAAGAACACTCTACCTCTATGTTGAGAATGAACTGTGCAATCATTTATAGCACTTCCTGCTTTTTGATGAATAAGTCCACTTCCTAAGTGTATTGAATATTCAGCTCTTTCACCTTTAATTAAAACATGATTTTTCACTAAATTAACATTTTTCAACTTGAATAGCTTGCAGTTGAATTCAACAATAGCCTTTCTCATTTCAATAGTTGAATGACTTGCCTCAGGATCAACATCACCAATATGTGCAACACTTACAACCAAGTCAATATCTCTCATAACTTCTGTAAATATTAAATCTGGTACATTATCTATTAAGATAGGTTTAAATGTCTTTCTATCAAAGAATTGTACTTCTTCTAAAGTTGGCGCCTCTATATCAGCAGGTGAGAACCAATCTGCAAGTGCATAGATTTTAGCGATAATATTTTCCTTATAGTAAACTTTTTCCAAACCTTCTTGTCCATCAATTATCCATCTTCTAGTTTTTTTAGAAAGAGCAACAGTCTTGGTAGGTTGTACTTGATGTCCTGCATAACGAAGAGATTTATCTCTACCTTTTTCATCAGCAGTTTTAACATAAAGTTCTCTAAAAACTTGTTTGAAAGGTTGTTTTAATTCTCTATCGAAGATATCTTTTTGGTAACTAGCCCAATCACCGCTTTCAAATAGGTCAAAGCAATGTGCAATTTTTAATAAACTATCATCTTTGACTGCAACAGATTTTTTGTTAACAGATTTTAATTTCTTATCCACATAGTAACCTAAATTCTTATCCATTTTGAAAACAAGAGATTTCAAAAATAGGTGCGATAACAGGATTAGTCATAAGGTTTTTCTATTTCATAACCATAGAATTCTGTACCATCTTCCATAGCTTCTTCAAGCATTTTTCTTGAACGACAATATTGTTCTTTTAGATTTTTATGTACTTCCTTGATATCTTCAATATATTTATCTTTCTTTAATTTAGTAGGTAGAGATTTTCAATTCTTTTCCAGCTTTTTCATAGATAATTTCAGATTGTCCTAATTCATCAATTTTAATATATACATCTACATCATCAAGTTTTTGAGTACAAAATATTCTTTCATTTCATTGATAAGAGCTGTTTCCATATTCCAAATTAAACGAGTAACATCAGAATATCCCATATTACGAGATAGATTTTCCAATGAAATGCTAACAGCTTTTAGCCTCGCTTGCTCTTCTTTTGTGCTCCAAACTTCTTACTTTCTTTTTAAGAATTTTTTTGTAAAAATTGGTAACGATGTAAGGCATCTTTTTGTTTATCTTTTAAAAAGAGGATTAGAGAATAGCTAGCAACCAAGTCTTTATTTCTCTTATCTTCAATCTTCTTTTCAGTTTTCTTTTAAATTTAACTTACCATTGACAGCATCAGCAAACATCCCTAGCTCTTTGTATGCTTTAGCACCATCAGAAATATACTTAGCACTATCGTAAAGCATTTCAAATTTTTTCTCTCCAAGCTCTTTATATGCCGACTTAAACCAGTCTATGTCAAAAGCCCCTTCTTTTAAATCTTCAATAGGAATAGGAGTATATTTTGCAATAAGTCCTTCTTTTTTTCCAGAAATATCACTCATATGTGCTTGGAAGTAATAGCAACCACTAGCAAGCCCCTTCCAACCTAAGTATCCTTCAATAATTTCTATCCATTGAGAAGAAAACATAGCAACTTCGATAAGTCTTTGTTCAGTGATATCAGTCCCTTTTAATTTTTTAGCAAGTTCTTTACTGTTATCTTTTTCACTTGGGTGGCATACCTTTTAAAAGATGGCTTAATACTTCTCTTTTTATCAGTACCACTCCAATAGTAAGAAAAATTATGATAAAAAGAGTTTCTATCTAAAGTTTCTTTTTCCTAGGGGCTTGAAGTATTTGAACAAGATAATCTATACCTCAATTCTCTTAATCCTATAAATAGCTTTTTGAGTATTTAGTTGGGCTATCTCCTCTCTTTAATTCATTTTTGAACAAGATAATCAACTATTTTTATCCCCTCATCGTAAAAGAATTTCCAATGCTTCAGTAAGCATAAATGGATTAAGATTAAAAAGTTTTTTTATTATCATGCATGAAAAAAATTTAAAAGAGCCAAGATTTTCTCCAATTTCTTCGATATCATCTAAATTTAAGATATTTTGATATAGAAAATCCTTTTTCTATCATATTTAGCCGAATGGCTATTGCATAATTCTAAGTCCTAAATCTCTTTTATTTCCATCAATTTTATATCCTTTAAGATTTTTCATCTATGTATTTATTTAATTTTTCATCTAAGTGATATCTACTGAACCTCCCACGACTGAAGTCGCAGGGTTCTTAGGGTAGTAGTTGCTTCTGTTAGCCAACTAAATTTCCCAAGCTATCCCCATAGTTCCTACGGTTCATATATTGTATATTTAAGCACTTATACCTAATATCTTTAGTCCTTCTTTTTAATATGTTTTTGGCTGCATTTATATCTCTATTATGTACAGCTCACATACTGGACAAGTCCATTCTCTTATACTTAAATCTTTTACTTCTTCATTTCTATATCCACAACAATTACATATTTGACTACTTGCAAAAATTTATCTACTCTTACTATTGTTCTTTCCATACCATTTCGCTTTTATAACTTAGTATTCTATTAAATTCACTCCATGATACATCTACAATATTTCTTGCTAATTTATGATTTTTTTACCATATTTTTTTACTTTGTAAATCTTCCATACAAATAATATCATATTCTTTTATTAGCATTGTTGATAACTTTTGCAAAAATCTTCTCTTTGATTTGATATTTTTCTCAAATAATCTTGCTACTTTTTATTCTAGCTTTATTTCTATTTGAACTACCCTTTGGTTTTCGTGATAGTTTTTCTTTGTAATATTGCTAGTTTATTCAAAGATTTTTGTAAATATTTTTGGATTTTCTATTGAGATTTCATCACTGGTAATCGCAAAAGTCCTTTATACCCTAAATCTATTCCAACATTCTTATTTGTACTTTCTAATTTTTTCTACTTCCACATCAGTACAACATAAAGATATATAATATTTTTCCACTAGGTACTTGTGTTATTGTTGCATTTATTATTCTTCCTTGTGGTTTTATTTTATCTCTTATTTTTAGTTTTCCTAACTTAGGTACTTTTATCCATTTATCTAAAAACTCTATATTATTATTAGTATAATTGGTTCTGTATGATTTTCTATTATCTTTCTTAGATTTAAATTTTGGATAGCCACTTCCACTAAAAGAAAGTTCTTATAGGCTTTTATCTAAATCTTTTAAAGAATTTTGTAAAGAAAAATTTATCTACATCTTTTAACCATTCTTTCTCTTGTTTTAAAACTGTCAGTGCTTTTGCTACATTGATTATATGACATAGATTTTTTCTCTGTACTATATAGCTCTTGTTTTAAACCTAAAAAAATGATTATAGACATATCTTACACAAACTAAAAAGTACAATTTAATATTGTTATTTGAGTTTTAGTTGGATAAAATCTAAACTTATATGCTTTTTCCATGTGATTTCACCTCCATTTATCTATATATAGTATACCACTTTTTATACTATAAGTAAATGAAAAAGTAAAAATTTTTCTAAATATATGAACCTAAAAACTGACTCAGTCGTTTTAGAGGTTGTCGTTCACATAAGTACGCTACCACTTATGCAGTTCTCTTGGCATATACACTCCTTAATAAATTAAGAAGATTAGCCTCGAACTTCTTAATATTTCTATTAAGCACAGACTATATCTTATCCCACAGCTCTATCTGTTTGGGTCTACCCACTTCCACCAGCTTTTAGTGTACTTCCCTCAGGAGGAATAGTCGTTGAACCTTACCTTTCGGTCTTGGCTGCTGATTGCCCATTATCTTAACACTTAGGATTTAACCTTATGTCATCTAGTATATTTTTTCTGCTTTCGCCACTTTCACACTTGTACCATATTATTTAGGTATTATGTTGTAGTTATACTAGCTTTTAGGGGATTTCAGCAATTCGAGTAGTATTGGATAGCTTTTTCAAAGTCGCTACCTCTACATACATATTTCTATATATGCTGACTATACTTAATGGTCTAACTCATGACTGACACCCTACGAGTGCTAGAGTCACAAGTGTGCGACCATATTTTTTTAATCAAAAAGGCATCAGTAAATGATTTTTCATCATAATAATCTTCTAAATATTTTTAAAGCTTTTTATAGGAATATAGTATAGATTTGAATATGTGTAACTAACAGCATTAAATATGATATTGTAGTAAGTTTCATCTCTATAATCCTTTTTCTTCAAGCCTATATTTAGCATCTATATTTTTCTAAAACATATAAGCTGAAAAATTTTTGCAAATTCAAAAAGATATTTTTTTATTTTTCTTCTGAATAATATTCAAATAAAAGACTTATAATCTTTATTACATGACCTGTTGGATCATAATCCTCTGGGTCATAAGGAATTCTTGAAAATACATATTTTTTAGGTTAGCTTTTTTTAAGCTTATTTGATAAGTCCATAACATCGAAACCTAACATTTTTCATATAGATGTCTTTTTGTGCATCAGTAAGAACTCTTCTAGCTCTTCCTTCCACTCCCATCATTAACAATAGATAAAGTTGTAAAAGAGTAGGAAAATCTTTTATTTCCTTTTTATAGAAATCTTTCCATGTATCTTCCAATGGATAGTTAGTTAATTTTTTTCATCACCATATAGTATATTATCCATATTTTTTTATAATGCTAAATTTATCTCTAAGTAAAACATATTCATTATAATGGAAGCTCATATATTCATAATTTTCATTTTCTATATATAACTCACTCAATTTTTACTATCTCAAATAGTTCATCAGTTGTTTTAGAGAAAAAGTTTTTAGGTTCAGAACTTATTTCAATAATATATTCACCTTTTTTTATTTTTTTCTTAACTGTCTTAGAAACTTTTTTCTACTTTCTTAACTTCATAAGCTAAATTTACTTTATAATCAACATCATATAGTTTGCTTAGTGTATCTTCGCTTTCTTTTTTTCCTTTTTATCAGAAAGATTTTCTATCAAAATCTTTTTCAGCATCAGTAGGTTTAGCTATTTTTTTCTATTAGATTCTTAACTTCTTTTTTTATCATATAGAGCTTTTTTTCTTTAGAGTTAACTTGGTTTAATATATCTAAGGCTGCCAACCTTTTATTTTTCATTTTTATCTGAAATTAAATTATCAATAGATGCTAATAGGGCTTTTTATCTTGCTCCATTAATAAATTTATTAAATTTTTTTCTAGTGTCTCCATTTTTAATCTTAAAAATCTTCAATATCTTTTTGAGTATTCTTTAACAAGATTATTATTTTTTTGCTATTTCATAGGCAACAACACCAGCATTAGTTCTATCTGATAACATAGATATTACAAAGTCTTTCTCTTCTTTATTACTTGGTTTTTCAAATAGAACATCAAGATAATGTCCTCTGTTCCAAGTATTAATTTCTTTTTAGATGTTTCATCATTTTATTTTTTTAGAGCATCATCAGGATAGAAAGCAGCTATAAGTCCCATAGCTGTTGCTACTGTATGTATACTTATACTTTGATAGAACCAAGGGAAGATGCAAGGATTAAATACTTTATCTTTTCCAGCCATAAGCACTAAAAGCTTTCTCTAAAATATCAAAAAAATTCTAAAAGCTTCTTTTTATTTTTTAAAAAGTCTCAGGGACTATTTTTTTCCATTTTTTAAATTTTTCTTTTAAATCACTTGCTGAACCATAAGTTATTACAAAATTAAGGTAACAAGCTAAAATTTCAATAATTTCTTTAGTGTCACCATATTCTTTTTATTACTTTTTAGCTATTTCTCTTTGATATTTAATGTCTTGTATAACATCTAAGAAGTACGAAATCAATAACTTAATATGATATTTAGAAGATTTTAAAAGTTTTTCCATAGCTTCAACAGAATACTTTTATATCTCTTGCAGATTTATTCCATAAAGCTAAGTATACTTCAACATTATCATCACTTTTTAAAAGTTCATCTTCATATTTTTGGATTAACTATTAATTTATTTATAATTTCTAGTTCTTTTTTTACCAAATTTACTAATATCTGTATCTTCATCTCTAGTTAAACCTGTCCAAGTTCCTAAGGCTCTTTTTAACAGAAGAAAATCTTATTAAATTGTTATCATAGATAATTTTAAACATATATTCAAAAATTTTTCTTGTAGACCTCTGTCCATATTTTCACAGATTTCTTGTCTAACTCCTCTTGAAGTTTAGCAGCTAATAGTAACTTACCTGTTAGCTCAAGCAATTCTTTATTATTTGAAATAAATATAGCTTGCATAATAAAAGTAATTCAAATCTATTTTTGATTTTTGAGAACCCAATGCACCTTTAATTAAATCTATTAATTCTTTATTTCCATTATCTATCTCATAGGCTATTAGATAAGGATTATGTAAGCCATATATTCCATCATTATCATATTCTCCTTTTACAATAGTAAGAATCTGAACCTCCCACGACTGACACCCTACGAGTGCTAGAGTCGCAGGGTTCTTGGGTAGTAATTTGCTTCTGTTAGCCAACTCAGTACAAGCTATCCCCATAGTTCCTACAGTTCATATATTTATATATTTAAGCACTTATACCTAATATCCTTAGTCCTTCTTTTTAGTATATTTTTTGCTGCATTTATATCTCTATTATGTACAGCTCCACATACTGGACAAGTCCATTCTCTCACACTTAAATCTTTTTACTTCTTCATTTCTATATCACAACAATTACATATTTGACTACTTGCAAAAATTTATCTACTCTTACTATTGTTTTTCCATGCCATTTTCGCTTTATAACTTAGTATTCTATTAAATTCACTCCATGATACATCTACAATATTTCTTGCTAATTTATGATTTTTACCATATTTTTACTTGTAAGTCTTCCATACAAATAATATCATATTCTTTTTATTAGCATTGTTGATAATTTTTGCAAAAATCTTCTCTTTGATTTGATATCTTTTTCAAATAATCTTGCTACTTTTATTCTAGCTTTATTTCTATTTGAACTACCCTTTGGTTTTCGTGATAGTTTTCTTTTGTAATATCGCTAGTTTATTCAAAGATTTTTGTAAATATTTTTGGATTTTTCTATTGAGATTTCATCACTGGTAATCGCGAAGTCCTTTATACCTAAATCTATTCCAACATTCTTATTTGTACTTTCTAATTTTTTTCTACTTCCACATCAGTACAACATAAAGATATATAATATTTTCCACTAGGTACTTGTGTTATTAGTTTGCATTTATTATTCTTCCTTGTGGTTTTTATTTTTATCTCTTATTTTTTAGTCTTCCTAACTTAGGTACTTTTATCCATTTATCTAAAAACTCTATATTATTATTTATATAATTGGTTCTGTATGATTTTTCTATTATCTTTCTTAGATTTAAACTTTGGATAGCCACTTCCACTAAAAAGTTTTTATAGGCTTTATCTAAATCTTTTAAAGATTTTTGTAAAGAAAATTTATCTACATCTTTTAACCATTCTTTCTCTTGTTTTAAAACTGTTAATTCTTTACTACACTCACTATATGACATAGACTTTTTCTCTTTGCTATATAGCTCTTGTTTTAAATCTAAAAAAATGATTATAGACATATCTTACACAACCAAAAGTACAATTTAATATTGTTATTTGAGTTTTAGTTGGATAAAATCTAAACTTATATGCTTTTTCCATGCGATTTCACCTCCATTTACCTATATATAGTATACTACTTTTTATACTATAAGTAAATGAAAAAGTAAAAATTTTTCTAAATATATGAACCTAAAACTGACTCAGTCGTTTTTAGAGGTTGTCGTTCACATAAGTACGCTACCACTTATGCAGTTCTCTTGGCATATACACTCCTTAATAAATTAAGAGATTAGCCTCGAACTTCTTAATATTTCTATTAGCACAGACTATATCTTATCCCACAGCTCTATCTGTTTGGGTCTACCCACTTCCACTAGCTTTAGTGTACTTCCCTCAGGAGGAATAGTCGTTGAACCTTACCTTTCGGTCTTGGCTGCTGATTGCCCATTATCTTAACACTTAGGATTTAACCTTATGTCATCTAGTATATTTTTTTCTGCTTTCGCCACTTTCACACTTGTACCATATTTTTATTTAGGTACTATGTTGTAGTTATACTAGTTTTAGGGGTTTCCAGCAATTCGAGTAGTATTGGATAGCTTTTTAAAGTTGCTACCTCTACATACATATTTCTATATGCTGACTATACTTAATGGTCTAACTCATGACTGACACCCTACGAGTGCTAGAGTCACAAGTGTGCGACCATATTTTTTTAATCAAGATTTAGAAAATTTAAATCAACTAAATCAGTAAATAAGTCAAATAAAAAAATCTATATAGTTATAGTAACTAGAACTTCTTACCATTCTACGACTATATCCCTAGAAAAAGAGTATTTTGTTGCATTCTTTGAAATTTCTAAAAAAATATTTTTAAAAATTTCTTTCCTACAAAGTAATTCCATAGCAGGATAAATATTTTTAGGAAAAATATCATTGAATTTAACATCTTTTTGATAACAATACTTGCTTTTAAAGTTGCTCTTAAATAAGAAGCATAATAAGTGTATTTAGTACCATCCTTTTTCAAGAAAAAATGTCCTCAATAAATTTTTGATTTTCCTTATCTAAATTTTTACTAGCTTTCTTAATATCTTCAATGAATTTTTCAATATTTTTTTCTAAAGATTTTTCTGTAAAAATTAACATAAATCCTCCCTATATTTTTGAATATAATCTTAAAAATTATCTGTAGATATTTTAGCATATTTTAGATATAAGTGTTAATAGTTTGTTAAAAATTAAGGAAAATAAAAAGAATGTATTGCAGTACATTCTTTTTACATCTTTATTATTTGCTACTCCTTAGAAGTAGAAGAAAGATGCGTAAACTATCTGTAGTAACAATGATAGTAATTTTTCTTTTTATTATCTAAAAACTTATATTAGTTAGTTTTATGTGGGAGAGTTAGTGCAGTAATTCTCCTGCTTTTATTCTAGTATTTTTATGCTATTTACCATTTCAACAACAAGTTTATCCATGAACTTTTTATCTTTTGGTAGGTATGAGGCTTGAAATACTATATAGGCATTACTATCTTTACTGTATATAACTTTCTTGTAAACAATTTTATTTTTCCTCTATATAAGAAATAACATAGAAATTTTTCCAATAGTATTATAGGCTACATTTTCACCATAGATAAATAAGTTTTTGTTGTAATCGTATTTTAAAAGGATCAATATTTCTAGGTAAATTTCCATTATAGTATTTTCTTAAAAATAGATTGTAATTAAGCCTATCATATTCAAAAGAGTTTCTTATAGTTTCTCTACTCAAACCATTGACTTCTTCTGAATTTAGAAAATAAGAGCCATAAGCAAGAATAATGATATTTTCATTTATATCTTGGATAGTTAGCCCATCACTATTAGCTCCCTCATAAGCACTGAAGAAATTTTTAGTTGGAATTAAGTTAGAGTTTTTAACAAAATTTAAATTTTCAGTTCCTCAACTCCATTTTCATATTTTTGTAGTAGGAACATTAATAACATAATTAAACCTACCATTATAATACTTAGAAAATACTCCATCTGCATAGACAAAAGAACTAAAAAAGATAAAATAAAAAAATCAACATAAATTTTTAAAGAAAAATTTTTCATTTAAACCCCTCCTAAATATTTAAGATAACTATATCTCTATGATAGCACTAAAAAATAAAAATCAATTAAAAATAAAAACAACACCTACGGGCATAGATGTTGTTTTATTAGTTTGAAATTTTATGTGTGATATACTTGGGCAAGTATATCCTGCTACTATTTAATCCAAGACATTAATTGTCTTAATTCTTGTCCAACTTTTTCAAGTTGATGTTCACTTGCAGCTTTTCTATGAGCTTTTAAGAAAGGTTGTCCTGCTTTAGAGTCTGCTAAGAATTCATCAGCAAATTTACCAGATTGGATATCTGCTAAAAGTCCTTTCATTGCTTCTTTTGAAACTGATGTTATAACTTTTTTGGTGCTAAGAAATCACCATATTCTGCAGTATTAGAAATAGAATGTCTCATTTTTCCAAATCCTCCTTCATAGATAAGGTCAACGATTAATTTCATTTCATGTAAACATTCAAAGTAAGCATTTACAGGATCATAACCAGCTTCAGTTAAAACTTCAAATCCAGTTTTTGATAAGTTCTGTAATTCCTCCACAAAGAACAGCTTGTTCTCCAAATAAGTCAGTTTCAGTTTCTTGTTTGAATGTAGTTTCAAGAATTCCTGCTCTTCCTCCACCAATACCAGAAGCCCAAGCAAGAGCAACATCTTTTGTATCTCCACTAGGATCTTGATATACAGCTATTAGACAAGGCACTCCACTTCCTTCTTGGAAAGTTCTTCTTACTAAATGTCCAGATTACTTTTGGAGCAACCATAAATACATTTACATCTTCTCTTGGTTGAATTTTCTTGAAATGAATGTTAAATCCATGTCCAAATCCAAGGTAAGCACCTTTCTTTAAGTTTGGAGCTATGCTATTAGTATAAGTATCTCCTTGAATTTCATCAGGTATTAATACCATAACTACATCTGCATCTTTAACTGCTTCTCCAGTTTCTTTTACAACAAATCCTGCTTCTTCAGCAACAGACCAAGTCTTAGAATCTTTTCTAAGCCCGATAGTAACGTCCATTCCATTTTCTTTTAAGTTAAGTGCATGAGCATGTCCTGAGAACCATAACCTAGAATTGTAATTTTCTCTTTCCTACTAATTTTTGTAAATTACAATCTGCATCATAATAAACTGTTGTTCCTAAAATATTTCCTGCCATTTCTAAATCCTCCTACATATTTATTAAGATATATTAAAAATAAGTGAATTAACTATACTCAAGATTACTGCGACGTCCTATAATGGTGAAAGAGCCTTTGTGGAGCTCTAGAACCATTATAGGCTGGCAAGTAATCGCTTGTTAGTAACGAACTATTTTTAATATTATTTCATAATTAGCCAAGAGTCTATTGTTAGACCATTCAATTTTTAAATCTATACCATAAAGTTTTGATAGATTTTCTTCAGTTAAAACTTCAAATTTATTTCCTTGTGATACTATTTTCTCCATTATCCAGTATAGCCACATGAGTGATAGAAGGATTATTTCTTCTATCTGATGAGTTACATAGATAAATGGAATATCACTTTTTATTTTTCCTCTAAAAGTTTTTAAAAACATCTCCCTCGCTCTTATATCTAGCCCTGAACAAGGTTCATCTAAGATTAAAAGAGAAGGCTCGTTCATAAAGGCTCTAGCAAGCAAGGTTTTTCTTTGTTCACCTTGAGATAAAGTGATATATTTATTTAATTTCAAATGAGATAGTTTTAAAAATCTTTTTATAATATTATTGGCTTTTTCTCTATCTTTTTGAGTAATTTCTTGATAGATACCTATTGAGTTATATTTCCCTGATAGAACAATATTATTTAAAAGTTTGATTATTTAAACTATCAGAAAAAAAGTATTTAAACTTGAACTGACAAAAACCAACTTTTTCTTTAACATCTGCCCAAACACAAAGTACCAAACTTCTTTTTCAAAAACAGAAACTTCTCCACTTGTAGCAAAAGTATATGCAGGTATCATAGATAAAAAGAGTAGATTTTCCTGAGACCATTTGGTCCAAGCAAAGCCCAATTTTTCACCTTTTTATTTCCCAATTAATATTTTTAAAATTTCTCTACCATCTCTTCTAAAAAGAGACATTTTTATATGATAAAAATTTTTCCATCCTTTAGTTTATTAAAAATTTAATAAATGAAACTACTACGACGATCCATAAATGTTTGGAAAAGCCTTTGTGGAGCTTGAAAAACATTTATGGCTGACAATAGTTGAAATATTCTATTAAAAAATTATTAAATTCTTTTTAATAATCTCCTCACCAATTTCAATAGTTCCAACTTTTTATATCCTTCAGAATAGATATCTGCTGTTCTATATCCATCTTTTAAAACATTTTCTATAGCTTTTTCTATTGTATCAGCTTCAACATTAAGATTAAATGAATATCTTAGCATCATAGCAGCAGATAATATTGTTGCTATTGGGTTAGCAATATTTTTGTCCTGCAATATCTGGTGCTGAACCATGACAAGGTTCATAGATACCTACTTTACCATAACCTAAACTAGCAGAGGTAGCATTCCAATAGAACCAGTAAGCATAGAGGCTTCATCTGATAGAATATCTCCAAAAAGTATTTTCAGTTAAAATAACATCAAATTGTCTTGGATTAATAACAAGTTGCATAGCTGCATTATCCACATACATATGGTCAACTTTAACTTCAGGATAGTCTTTAGAGATTTCATTTACAATTTTTCTCCAAAGTTTTGAACTATCTAAAACATTTTGTTTATCCACACTTGTTAATTTTTACTTCTTAGCTTTTGCAATTTCAAAGCTTTTTAGTAATTCTCAATTTCTTCTCTTTTATATACAAGTGTATCAGAGGCTTCTTCTTCACTATATTTTTAGATTAAAATACAGTCCACCTGTTAGCTCTCTAACCTTAACCATTATATCTAGTCCATCTCCAATAATTTCTTCTTTTTAATGGACTAGCATTTTTAACTCGATTAAAAAGAATAGCTGGTCTTGAGATTAGTAAAAACTTCTAATTCTTTTTCTTATTTTTAAAAAGTCCTTTTCAGGTCTTAGCTCAGCTTCAATTTTATCCCACTTAGGTCACCAACTGCTCCTAAAAGAACAGCATCACTGTTTTTACATATTTCAATAGTTTCATCAGATAGAGGTACACATATTTATCTATAGATTCTCCACCTAAATATCCTCTTGTAAAAATAAATTTATGATTAAATTTTTTCTCAATTTTTCTAAAACTTTTGTTGTAACATCAACAATTTCAGAACCCTATACCATCACCTTTTAGAACTGCAATTTTTATATTCCATACTACCCCCTTAGCTTTTTCGTATTCTTTTGATTTTATCTTCATATTGAAGAGTTAAACCAATAGAATCTAAACCTTTAACAATCTTTCTTTCCAAGATTCCTCTAAGTTGAAAAAGTAATCTTTTCCATTAGCACTAAGTTTATTATTCTCTAGGGTCCAACAGTGATTACTGCATCTCCAGGAAGTTTAGAAAGTTCATCTCTATCTTCTTTTGGTAAGTTATTGGAAAGATGTCCGTTGTTAAGCCAGTTCATATAGAATATTCCTGAATATCCTCCTGCTACAATGACATGAAAACCATAGTCTTGCAATGCCCAAAGCAGCATGTTCTCTTGAAGAACCACAACCAAAGTTATCTCCCGTGATTAGGATAGTTCCTTTTTATATTCACTCTTATTCAGATTGAAGTCAAGATTATCACTTCCATCCTCGTTATATCTCCACTCATCAAAAGATACTTTCCAAAACCTGTTTTTTCAGTACTTTTTAGATATTGTTTAGAATTAATTGGTCAGTGTCAATATTATCATTCATTATAGGAACAATAGTTCCTTCAAATTTTATAAAAGGTTTCATTAGTTTTGCACCTCCTCTAATTCTCTAACATCAATAAAGTGTCCATGGATAGCAGCAGCTGCAGCCATAGCAGGACTCACAAGATGAGTTCTAGCTCCTTTTCCTTGTCTACCTTCAAAGTTTCTATTAGATGTTGAGGCACAATGTTCTCCACTTGGTATTAAGTCAGGGTTCATTCCTAAGCAAGTTGAACAACCTGCTTCTCTCATTCAAAAACCTGCATCTAAAAATATTTTAGCAAAACCTTTTTCTTCAGCTTGTTTCTTAACCATTTGAGAACCTGGAACTATAACAGCTTTGATATTAGGGTGAACTTTCTTACCTTTAACAATCTTAGCTACAACTTCTAAGTCACTCAATCTTCCATTAGTACAAGACCCAATGAAAAACTTATGTTTTTAAATTTATATTTTAGGGAGAATCTCCAGGTTTTAAATCCATGTAATTATATGCTTTTTCATAGTTTAAGTCTTTATTTCAGGAAGGTATCAGTGATATTCATTTCCCTATTTCAGGGTTTGTTCCCCAAGTAACTTGTGGAACAAGATTTGGAAACATCTAACTTTTATGTATTCATCAAAAGCTGATACATCATCTGTGTAAAGCTCTTTCCATTCTTTAATTTTCTTTTCTAGTTCTTCATCTTTAGGAGAGAATTCTCTTCCTTTTATATACTCAAAAGTGATTTCGTCAGGGCAATGATACCAGACTTTTCCCTCCAGCTTCAATAGCCATATTACAAATAGTCATTCTTTTCTTCCATAGATAAACTTTTTATAGTATCTCCAAAAATTCAAAAGCATAACCATTACCTAAACCAATTCCATAAGTCTTTATTAAATGTAGATTATGTCCTTAGCATAAACTCCTTTTTGTAATTTTTCCTGTGATTTCCAATTCCCATAGTCTTAGGCTTCTTTTGCCATAGAGTTTGAGTAGCTAAAACATGTTCAACTTCACTTGTACCTATTCAAAGGCTATAGCTCCAAAAAGCTCCATGGGTTGCAGTGTGACTATCTCCGCATACAACAGTTTTTCCAGGTAGAGTAAGCCTAATTCTAGGGTATACCATATGAACAATTCCATTTCTTTTCATTGAACATATCAGCAAGTTCAACTCCAAATTCTTCACAATTTCTTTTTTAAAAGCCTCAAGTTGTGCCTTTGAAGTTTCATCTGCAATATTATATCTGTCGGCCATAATAGTCGGAGTATTATGATCCATAGTTCCAAAAGTTAAATCAGGTCTTCTAACTCTACGTCCAGCTATTCTAAGTCCTGAAAAAAGCTTGTGGTAAGTTACTTCATGAATCAGATGTAAATCTATATACAGAAGTTGTGCTTCTCCTTCATTTCTGTGATAACATGCTTTTCCCATACTTTGTCGAATAAAGTTTTTCATAAGACCTCCTTAATCTTCTTTATATAATCTATTTAATGCATTGATATAGGCTTTTATACTAGACTCAACTATGTCAGTACTTTGTGCCCTACCAATATGTCTTTTATTATCCTTTTCTATGATAACAACAACTTGTGCCTGTGCATCAGTGTCACCTGTTATTGATTCAAGTTTATATTCTTCTAAAAACAAAATTGTCATTTAAAAAGTCTATTAATAGCTTTGTATGCAGCATCTACAGATCACTACCATATGAAGAAGAAACATCTTTTCACCATCTACATACATAATAATTTCAGCCTTAGCCTTAATATCAGTTCTTATTATTTCAAAGTGTTCAAGAGAGAATCTTCCTTTTTACTTCAGCAGCATCTCCACTGATTAATGAAATGATATCTTCATCTAAAACATATTTCTTTTTATCTGCTAAGTTTTTTTGAAATCAGTAAAAAGTTCCTCTATTTTTTTATCGTCGAAAACCACTGAAACCTAAGCTATTTAATTTATCTACAAAGGCATGTTTACCTGATAATCTTTTCCAAGTACAAGGCTATCAACATTTCTTCCGACAACTTCAGGTTTAATAATTTCATAAGTTTCTGGATTAGCAAGTACTCCATGTTGATGTATACCTGATTCATGAGAGAAAGCATTTGCTCCCACTATAGCCTTATTAGGGTTGAGTTGTAACTCCTGTCAATAAGCTAACTAATTTACTTGTAGGATAAATTTGTTTTTGTATCTATATTTGTTGTAAAGTCTGCAAATAAATCTTTTCTAGTTTTTAAAAAGCATAACAACCTCTTCAAGAGAAGTGTTTCCTGCTCTTTCTCCTATTCCATTGATGGTACATTCTATTTGAGTAGCCCCAGCTTGAACAGCAGCTATTGAGTTAGCAACTGCAAGTCCTAAAGTCATTATGACAATGTACTGAAATATCTATATTTTCTATGCCTTTTTATATTTTCTTTTTAAATATTTTACAGTGTCATACATTTCTTGTGGAGTTCTATATCCAACTGTATCTGGGATATTTATAGTAGTAGCTCCGGCTTTTTATGGCAGTTTCATAGACTTCAACAAGATATTCTTTTTCTGTTCTCATTGCATCTTCAGCTGAGAATTCAATGTCATTTGTGAAAGTTCTTGCATATCTTACCATTTCATCAACTGTCTTTAAGATTTCTTCCTTAGACATTTTTAGTTTAAATTCTCTATGTATAGGCGAAGTTGCGATGAAAGTGTGTATTCTAGATTTATTAGCTTTTTAATAGCCTTTGCAGCCATTTCTATATCACTTTTTACTGCTCTTGCCAAGCTTGTAACAGTAGAATTTTTAATGTTTTGTGCTATCAGTTCTATGGCTTCAAAATCTCCAGGAGAGGCAGCTGCAAAACCAGCTTCTATTATATCTACTCCTAAAGCTTCCAATTGTTTGGCTATTCTTAGTTTTTCTTTAGCATTAAGATTGACTCTTGGTGTTTGCTCACCATCTCTTAATGTCGTGTCAAATATTTTTATACATTTCATAACTTCACCTCTCTATAATTAAATGTAAATCATTAGTTATCCAGACTACTGCGACGTCCATTATTGTTGAGAGAGCCTTTGTGGAGCTCTCGAGACACTAATGGCAGGCAAGTAGTCTGACAAGAAAGGATAAATAACTAATGTTTACATTTTTTCCCCCACGACTCATTGCAACTATACCTGTCTTAGCCATTTCTAAAATTCCATAATTGTTCATCATACCAACAAAACCTCTCAGTTTTTCTATATCACCAGTAAGTTCGATTACAAGTGATTTTGGAGAAACATCAAGAATATTTCCACGATAGATATTGGCAATTGAACGATTTGAGATCTAGTTTCTTCATCAGCTTTTAACTTTTAAAAAGCGTAAGTTCCTCTTCTGATAACATCTTTTTTTCTGGAAAATATCTTAACCTTAACAACATCTATAATCTTATAAACTTGTTTTTGAATTTGGTCTAAAGATTCTTTATCACCATCAACTGTGAGAGTTAATCTTGCATGACCCTCTTTATTTGTTACCAGCAGACATCTTTTTACAAAATATCCTCTTCTATTAAAAAGAGACATAATTCTTGCAACAATTCCATTGGTATTTTTAGCAATTATTAAAATTTGATGTTCTTTATTCAGCATCTAAAACACCTCTTTTTCCCAACTATACAGCTTACATCTTTTCCTGCTGGTATCATAGGATAAACATTTTCTTCTTTTTCAACTACTACATTCAACTAAAACAGCTTCATCAGATTCTAAAATTTTCTTTAGATGTTTCTTTAAATCTTTTTAGTCTTTAATTGTATAGATTTAATTCCATAGGCCTCACCTATTTTTATAAAAATCAGGGTTATAACTCAAGTCAACAGAAGAATATCTTCTATCGTTGAATAATTCTTGCCACTGTCTAACCATTCCCTAAATAAGAGTTATTTATTATGAAAATCTTAACAGGAAGATTATATTCTTTAACCATCATTAATTCTTGGAAAGTCATTTGGAAACCACCATCTCCAACGATAGCAAGAACTTTCTTATCAGGGTTAGCAACTTGAGCCCCTATTGCAGCAGGAAGTCCAAATCCCTATAGTACCTGCTCCACCTGATGTTAATATTGAATAAGGATTATTAAATTTTTATAAATTGTGCTGACCACATTTGATGTTGTCCAACATCTGTTGCAACTATAACTTCACCCTTAGTAAGTTTATTTATCTCAAATAATATTTCTTGAGGAATTAAAAATATCCTCTTCAGTCTTTCTAAAAAGTTAAAAGTAGTATTTTTCTTTAATTTTGCAACTTCATCTAGCCATTTAGTATGAGAAAGTTTAGGAATTTTTACGATTTAATTCAGCTAAAACATTCTTTACATCTCAACTATAGAACATCTATAAGTTTGTTTTTCCAATTTCAGCTGGATCTATATCTATATGAATAATATTTGCATTAGGTAGAAATTTTAGGGATTTCCTGTAACTCTATCATCAAATCTCATACCTGCAGCAATAACTAAATCTGCCTCATTTGCAGCATAGTTAGCATAAGTTGCTACCATGCATACCTATCATCCCAAGAGCTAATTCATGATCTCCAGGGAAAGAACCAAGCCCCAATAGTGTCATTGCTACAGGGATATTTTGTCTTATCAACAAATTCTTTTAGTTCATCATAAGCATGTCCTTTTAAAATTCCTGCTCCTGCAATTATTAAAGGTTTTTAGAATCTTTTATCATTTTTATGGCAGTTTTAATTTGTCCCTTATGTCCTTCATATACAGGATTATATCCTTCAAGTTCAAATTCTTGTTCATATAGTTTTTGAATTCATCATAGGAATTTCTTCTAACTGTATATCCCTAGGTATATCTACAAGGACAGTCCAGGTCTTCCTGTACTTGCAATATAGTAAGCTTCTTTTTAAAAATTCTAGGAAGTTCTCTGATATCTTGTACCAAATAGTTATTTTTGTTATAGGTACAGTGATACCAACTATATCTGATTCTTGGAAGGCATCTTTTCCTAATAAAGTACTTGTAACTTGACCTGTTATAGCAAGTAAAGGAATAGAATCCATATGAGCAGTCATAATTCCTGTTACTAAGTTTGTTGCTCCTATCATGAAGTTGCAAGACATACTCCTACTTTTACCTGTAGATCTTGCGTATCCATCTGCTTCATGAACAGCTCCTTGTTCATGTCTTGCAAATAGTGTTTAATATCTTTAAAAGAATATAGTTCATCATAGATAGGTATAACAGCCCCACCAGGATAACCAAAGATTTCCTTTATACCTAATCTTGATAAACATTCAAGTAGGATTCTAGCTCCTTTTTATCATCTCATTTGCCATAATAACTCCTTTTACATCGGTGTATTTTTCTCTAACTATGTCATAACCTTCTTTCTTGAAAGCTTCAGCAATCTTAGAATATGTTCTTCACCATTTGTTTTTCAACTGTAACTTGTAATTCCACATCTTTAAATCTTGATAGATTTTTAAATTGATTATGTTCCAACTTAATAACATTTGCATTTTGTTTTGCTAAAATTTCAGAAACTTTTTAAAAGTTGTCCTGGTTTATCAGCTAATTGAACAGAGAAAGTAAATATTCTACCTCTCATAATAAGTCCTTTTATTTATCATGGAAGAAATAGTTAAAACATCTATATTTCCTCCACTTAGAACTGCAACTATCTTTTTACCTTTTATATTTTAATTTTTTTAGCTGCTGCCACTGGTAAGATACCTGAGTTTTCAGCCACTAATTTGTGTTTTTCAACCAATAATAAGAAGGCTTCCATCAATTCATAATCTGAAACAGTAACTATATCATCAACATATTTTTAATATATTCAAAGTTCTTTTTCACCTATTCTCTTAACAGCAGTACCGTCAGCTATAGTATTAGCTTCAGCTAGTTCTACAACCTTTCCTTTTTCAAGAGCAGCTATTGCAGATGCAGCCCCTTCAGGCTCAACTCCTATAACTTTTACTTGAGGATTTTTAAGTTTAGCTGCAGAAGCTATACCAGAAACTAAACCTCCTCCACCAAGTGGAACAAGTATGATATCTGCATCAGGTAATTCATCTAATATTTCAAGAGCAATAGTTCCTTGCCCTTCTATAACATCTTCATCATTAAAGGATGTACAAAGACATAACCATTTTCTTTTTGAAGTTCTAAAGCCTTTTTATAAGCGTCATCATAAACTTCTCCATGAAGAACAACTTCAGCTCCATATTTTTTAGTTGCTTCAACTTTTATTAAAGGAGTGTGTTTAGGCATAACTATAACAGCTTTTATTCCTAATCTTTTTGCTGCATAAGCGACTCCTTGAGCGTGGTTACCAGCTGATGAAGCTATAACTCCTTTTTTCTTTTCTTCTTCTGTAAGTTTAGCAATCTTGTTGTATGCTCCCCTTATCTTGAATGAACCAGTCTTTTGTAAGTTTTCTGGTTTTAAATATATTTCATTCCCTGATTCTTTCAGAAAATACAGGGCTATGTATCAATTTAGTTTTGACCACAACTGTTGTTAATCTTTCTCTTGCTTCTATAAAATCATAAAGTTTGTGCATTTTAAAATTCTCCTATTTAATTTATGTACTATTACAAATATTCATGTAGTAAAAAATAGTTCATTGCTAGCTAAATTTCTTAACGCTGAAAAATTAACGTTCGCTGCAAATTCAACCAACTCGCTAACAAGTTAGCTCAGACATGTTGAGATTTGCTCAGCTCACTTGCTTTAATTTTTTCATCTAAAATTTAGAATGCAATTTCACTTATTTTTATCTACATAAAGATAATTTGTAATAGTCCTATTTACTATATTTTTAATTCTTATTCTACATATATAGCCCCAGAGGCAGCAGATGAAACATGAGCTGCATATCTTTTTAAGTAACCTTTAACATTTGGTTCATAAGGTTTTAATTCCGCTTTTCTTCTTGCAATTTCTTCATCAGAAAGTTTTACATTTATTTTTCTATTTGGAATATCTATTTCGATAATATCTCCATCTTGTACTATTGCAATAGTCCCTCCTGCAGCAGCTTCTGGAGAAACATGTCCTATTGAAGCTCCTCTTGTAGCACCTGAGAATCTTCCATCAGTTATAAGAGCTACATCTTTTCCTAATCCCATTCCAGCAATTGTAGCAGTAGGTGCAAGCATTTCTCATTCCAGATTCACCTTTAGGTCCTTCATATCTTATTACAACAACATCTCCTGCAACTATTTTTTTCTCTCTCATAGCCTTTATAGCTTCTTCTTCACTGTTAAATACTTTCGCAGGTCCTGAGTGAACAAGCATTTCTTTATCAACAGCTCCTTCTTTTTACAACACAACCATCTTCTGCAAGTTTCCTTTTTAGAACTGCAATTCCTCCTGTTGTATAAGCTGGTTTATCCCAAGGTTTTATAACATCATCATCATTTATATAGGCATCTTTTGCAAGCTCACCTTGAGTTCTTAGAGCAACTGTCGTCAGCATTTAATCTTCCATTTTTCATAAAGTCTTTTCATAACTCCTGTAACTCCACCTGCTCTATATAGATCTTCTATAAAGTATTCACCTGAAGGAGATAATTTACATAATTGAGGAGTCTTTTTAGCGATTTCATTGAAGTCATCTAAAGTTAAATCTACTCCTGCTTCATGAGCTATAGCTGGTAAGTGTAGAGCAGTATTTGATGATCCTCCTAAAGCCATATCAACAGCAACAGCATTTTCAAAGGCTTTTTAGTCATAATATCACTAGGGTCTTAAATCAGCTTTTTAAAATTTCTAATATTTTGCATACCTGCTTTTTGCAAGTCTTAATCTTTCAGAGAATACAGCAGGTACAGTTCCATTTCCAGGAAGCCCCATACCTAAAGCTTCAGTTAAACAGTTCATAGTGTTAGCTGTGTACATTCCTGCACAAGATCCACAAGTAGGACAAGCTAAATCTTCAACTGTATTTAATTCTTTTTCTTGTTATAAGTCCTGCTTCATATTGTCCAACTGCTTCAAAAACATTACTTAACCCAACTTTTTACCTTTTGTATACTCCTGCAAGCATAGCTCCTCCACTTATAAAGATAGAAGGTATATTTAATCTTGCTGCTGCCATTAACATTCCAGGCACAACTTTATCACAGTTAGGGATAAATACTATTGCATCAAATGGAGTTGCCATTGCAACTGCTTCAACAGAATCTGCAATCAATTGTCTTGTTACTAATGAATACTTCATACCTAAGTGATTCATTGCAAGTCCATCACAAATTCCTATAGTATTAAATTCATAGAACTCCACCAGCATTTCTAATTCCATCTTTAACAGCTTGTACTAATGTTTGTAGATGGACATGTCCTGGAATTATCTCATTGAATGAGTTGGCAATTCCAATTATAGGTCTATCCATTTCTTCAGCTACAAATCCCAGACCTTTTAACAACGAACGATGAGGTGCTCTTGCTGCTCCCTCAGTTAGATTATTACTTCTTGACATAATTTCACTCCTTAGTTTATAGTTAATGTTTAAATTTCTAGTACAGTTAAACTAAATTTTGGTAAAAATAAAATCTTACAAAAAGACGATTTTTCTAATCGCCTCATTTTAAAAAAATATTTAAATTTAAAGTTAATAATTGCATTGTATCTATTTATAAACTAGCTATATTAATATTACCTAACTAAATCCTAAATCACAATTCTAAAAACTTTATAAGGCTGATTTTATTAAATTTTTTATCAGTTATAATAAGTATGACTAGAATCAGAATTAGAATTGATAATAACATCGTATAATAGCTCCTTTCAAAAATTATTTCGTACATTATATAAAAATATCTCAAAAATAAAAATATATTATATATATTAAGTATAAATATAATCTATAGTTAACTGTTAGAAATAAAAAAATAAAAATTTTTAAAATAATACTTGACAAGATAGAGTCAGATATAGTATTATGTATTTGTAATGATTACAATTTAATTATTAGTTTAAAAGTTTAGAAAATATTAAAAATTAAAGAGGCATATTATGTCATTAATAGGAAAAAGTACCTGAATTCAAAGCACAAAGCTTTTCAAAAAGGAGAAAAAGATTTTATAACAGTAACAGATAAAGATTTATTAGGAAAATGGTCAGTATTCGTTTTCTATCCAGCAGACTTTACATTCGTATGTCCAACTGAATTAGAAGACTTACAAGATAACTATGCAGCATTCCAAAAAGAAGGAGCAGAAGTTTACTCAGTTTCTTGTGATACAGCATTCGTTCATAAAGCATGGGCAGACCATTCTGATAGAATTAAAAAGTAACTTTACCCAATGATCGCAGATCCTACTGGATTTCTTTAGCAAGAGCATTTTGAAGTTATGATAGAAGAAGAAGGATTAGCATTAAGAGGAAGTTTCGTAATTAATCCTGAAGGAAAAATCGTTGCTTACGAAGTACATGACAATGGAATCGAAAGAGAAGCTAAAGAATTATTAAGAAAACTTCAAGGAGCAAAATTTGTTGCTGAACACGGAGAAGTATGTCCAGCTAAATGGCAACCTGGAAGCGAAACTTTAAAACCAAGCTTAGACTTAATTGGAGAATTATAAGATATATAAAGGGGTATTATTATCCCTTTTGTATAACTGAAAAATAAGAGATTTAACTATTTTTGAGATATAAAAGGGTATAAGCCCTAAACAAGGAGGAAGAGACATGGAAAAAAATTTATGATATGATTTATTATAGGTGGAGACCTGCTGGTCTATCTGCTGGAATATATGGTGGAAGAGCAAAAATTAGATGTTTTAGTTATAGAAAAAGAAAATAAAGGTGGACAAATAAGTTTTAACTAGTGAAGTTGTAAACTATCCAGGTATCCTAGAAATTTCTGGAACTGAGTTTATGACTCAAAACTAGAAAAACAAGCAGAAGGTTTTGGAGTTAATTTTTGTACAAGGTGAAGTTGTAGATATGGACTTTACTAAAGATATAAAAACTATCAAAACTAAAGATGCTGAATACTCAGCACTAAGTGTTGTAATAGCAACTAGGGGCAGCACCTAGAAAATTAGGGTTTCCCTGGAGAACAAGAATTTACAGGAAGAGGAGTTGCTTACTGTGCAACTTGTGATGGAGAATTCTTTACAGGAATGGATATATTTGTTATTGGAGCAGGATTTGCTGCTGCAGAAGAAGCTATGTTCTTAACAAAATATGGAAAATCTGTAACAATAATAGCAAGAGAACCTGACTTTACTTGCTAAATCTATAGGAGATAAAGTAAAGCACATCCAAAAATTACAACTAAATTAATACTGAATTAATTGAATTAACTGGAGATATGAAACCAACAGCTGCTAAATTGAAAAATAATGTAACAGGAGAAATCACTGAATACAAAGCAAAAGTTGGAGAAACATTTGGAGTATTTGTATTCGTTGGATATGCTCCTTCAAGCCAAATATTCAAAGGACATATTGAAATAGGAGAAGGTGGATTCATACCTACTAATGAAGATTTAATGACTAATGTTAAAGGAGTATTCGCAGTAGGAGACATTAGACCTAAGAGATTAAGACAAGTTGTAACAGCTGTTGCTGATGGAGCTATCGCTGCTACAAGTATAGAAAAATATGTTCATGACTTAAGAGAAGAATTAGGACTTAAGAAAGAAGAAAAAGAAGAAGAAAAGACAACATCTATTAAGACAGAAAAAGAAACTTTCTTAGATGATGATTTAAGAAAACAATTAGTAACAGTTGTTGATAGATTTGAAAATCCTGTAGAAATAGTAGTTTTCAAAAATCCTGCTATCGAAGAATCTCTAGCTATTGAAGATGCTGTAAAAGATATAGCTTCTATAGCTCCTGAAAAAATTAAGATTCTCTTCATACAACGAAGGAGAAAACAGAATTAGAAGCTAAAGGTAAAAGTTGAAAGAACACCTACTATAGCTGTTTTTAGATAAAAGATGGAAACTTCTCAGGATTAAAATATTCAAGTTTACCAAGTGGACATGAATTAAACTCTTTCATATTAGGACTATACAATGTTGCCAGATGGGACAAAAAGTTGCTCCTGAAAGCTTAGAAAAAAATTGAAAAATTGATAAACCAATAAATATTAAAATTGAATTTCATTGTCTTGTACTAAATGTCCAAAGACAGTTCAAGCAACTCAAAGAATTGCAACTTTAAATAAAAATATTGAAATGGAAATGATAAATATCTTCACTTTCCAAGATTTCAAAAATAGATATGATATTATGAGTGTACCTGCTATTATAGTAGATGACCAACATGTTTATTTTGGAGAAAAACAGTTGAAGATATGTTAGAAATTATAAATAAATAATAGATAGTAATAAAAATTTTTCATACAGAAAACTCTTAAGAAAATTTAAAAATGGAGCTTTTAAAAGCTCCATTTTTATATATTAATTTTACTATTTTTTTAAATAAGAGAATACAGTTCTAAATACTTGTCCTGTAGCTCCTTTTTGAGAATAATATGGATTAGCTCCACTAGCCCAAGCAGTTCCAGCTATGTCTAAGTGAGTCCATTTAGTATCGTCAATAAATTCTTCTAAGAATTTAGCAGCATTTGTTGATCCACCCCATCTAACACCAGTATTTTGCATGTCAGCATAAGGAGATTTTAAATTCTTTTTGAAGATATCAAACATTGGCATTTGCCAGAAATATTCATTCCAGTTGTTTGAAGCAGAAATGATTTCTTTTGCCATTTCATCATTGTTAGTAAATACTCCTGTTACATCTTCACCAAGAGCTACCATAACAGCCCCAGTTAAAGTTGCAGCATCTATAATTTCATCAACTTTTTCTTTTCTAACTATATAAGTTAAAGCATCAGCTAGAGTTAATCTTCCTTCAGCATCAGTGTTAGTGATTTCTATTGTTTTTCCATTCATAGCAGTTAGGATATCTCCAGGTCTGTAAGCATTAGGTCCTATAGAATTTTCACAAGCAGCTATAACACAAGTTACATTCTTTTTAACTTTCATTTTTAGCAACAGCACACATAACTCCCATCATAGTTCCTGCTCCACCCATATCACATCTCATAGTAAGCATACTAGCAGTAGGTTTTAAAGATAGACCTCCTGTATCATAAGTAAGTCCTTTTCCTACTAAACCATGAGTATATTTAGATTTTTCATCTCCTTTATATCTCATAACTATAAGATAAGGTCTGTGATGAGCTGCTCTTGCAACACCAAGATAAAGCATTCATTCCTAATTTTTGGATTTTCTTTTTCGTCCATAATTTCAGCTTGAAACCAAATTGTTTACCAAGTTCAACAGCTTTGTCAGCAAAGTGCTTTTGAGTCATAACTTCTGCTTGTTCATTGATTAAATCTTTTACAATATTAGAAATTTTTGCAAGTTCATAACCTTCTATTAGTTTAGGAACTTTTTTTATCTGTTAAATAAGAAACTTCTAAGAATTTATCTTTTTCTTAGAGATGTATTTATCAAATTTATAGTTGATATGTTCAACTACTTCAGCAACAATATCCATATTGTCTAATTCTTCGTTAGCAAAAGCTTAATAAAACTTTACCCTGTTTCATTTTTAAAGTATCAAAAAGATATTGTCTTATATTTTTACAATTTAGTTTAGCTTTATCTCCTAAACCAACTATTACAAAATCTATAACCTTTTTATTATTTACTAATGTCATTGCTAATTTTTCAGATGCTTTTGCTGTGAATTCATTTTTCAATAACAGCTTTAGCAAGGTCTTTTACTCTTTTTGTCTAGATAATCAGGTAGATTTATTTTACCTGTAGTACTTACAAGTACATACTTATCATAATCGTCTTCAACTTTTTACACAATTAAAACTCATTTTTCCTCCTAATAATTTTTATTTTTAATATAATATATAAAAATATATCATTAAATGCTCAAATTTTTCAACTTTTTAATAGAAAAAAGGGAAGTGTATCTAAAAACCCCTCAAATTCTAAATCTTATACATTAAATAAGAATTCCATTAAATCTCCATCATGGACAATGTATTCTTTTCCTTCAAGTCTTAGAACTCCATTTTCTTGAGAACCTTTCCAACCTGAATACTTAATAAAGTCATCATAGAAACAACTTTCGCTCTTATAAATCCTTTTTTTCAAAAATCTGTATGTATTTCTCCAGCAGCTTTAGGAGCAGTATCTCCTATTCTAATAGTCCAAGCTCTAACTTCTTTAACACCAGCTGTAAAGTATGTTTGTAGACCTAGAAGTTTAAATCCAGCTCTTATAAGTCTATTAAGTCCTGCTTCTTTAACTCCTAAAGTTTCTAAGAATTCTTTTTTGCTTTCATCGTCCATTTCTTGTAATTCAGCTTCAACTTTAGCTGAAACTATTACAACTTCTGAACCAATTTTTTCTGCATAATCTTTTTACTAAATCTACATATTTATTTCCAGTTGCTAAATCATCTTCTGCAACATTAGCTGCAAATATCATAGGTTTTAAAGTAAGTAATTGATAGTTCTTTAAAACTTGTTTTTCTTCATCAGTTAAATCTAAAAGTTTTTAAAAGTTTAAATTCTTCAAGGTGTTTTTACTTTTGGTAGAACCGCCATAAGTTCTACTGATTCTTTAATTTTTATTTCTTGCTAATTTTTTCATGTTTTTCTATTGCTTTTTCAATAGTTTCTATATCAGCAAAGATTAACTCTGTATTTATTACTTCTATATCACTTATAGGATCCACTTGACCATTTACATGGATTACATTTTCATCATCAAAACATCTTACAACTTGACATATAGCAGATGTTGCTCTGATATTTGATAAAAAACTTATTTTCCTAAACCTTCCCTTTTGAAGCTCCTTTTACTAGTCCGGCTATATCTACAAATTCAACAGTTGCAGGAACTATTCTTTCAGGGTTTATAATTTGTGCAAGTGCATTTAATCTTTCATCTGGAACAGTTACCATTCCAACATTTGGTTCTATTGTACAAAAAAAGGATAGTTTGCTGCCTCTGCTGCTCCTGCCTTTAGTTATTGCATTAAATAATGTAGACTTTCCAACATTAGGTAGCCCTACGATTCCTATACCTATCATTTAAATTTTCCTCCAATATATTTTTTTAATTTCCTGCTTTTATAATTTCAAAGAATGAATCTGCCTTTAATGAAGCTCCTCCAACAAGTCCTCCATCAATATCTTCTTGGCTCAATAAATCTTTTGCATTTTCAGGTTTCATTGATCCACCATATTGAATTATCATCTTATCAGCAACTTCTTTTCCAAACATTTCAGCTAGTACATTTCTAACTTCCTTATGAGTTTCTTGTGCCATTTCAGGAGTTGCAGTTTTTCCTGTTCCTATAGCCCAAACTGGTTCATAAGCAACTATAACTTTTACAGCTTCTTCTTTAGATAAATCAGCAAGTCCACCTTTTATTTGAGTAGCTAGAACTTCAAGAGTTTTTCCTCCCTCTCTTTCTTCTAACTTTTCACCAATACAAAGTATAGGTTTCATTCCTATTTCTAAAACTGCTTTAACTTTTTGATTTATGAATTCATCACTTTCTTTAAAGTATTCTCTTCTTTCAGAGTGACCTAAGATAACATATTCAACTCCAATATCTTTTAAGCATTTTTAGGAGAAATTTCTCCAGTGTATGCTCCTTCTATTTTTGGATATACATTTTCAGCAGCAATTTTAACATTACTTCCTGCAACAGCTTTAACTGCATCTGAAAGGCAAGTAAAAGGTGCTCCTATAACTATATCTACATTGTTTACGTCCTTTGTTAAATTTTTAATTCTGTTAATGTTGCAACAGCCTCACTATTGTTTTTATACATTTTCCAGTTTCCTGCTATAACTAATCTTCTCATAAAAACCTCCTATTTAAAAATAAATTCTTCTTTTTGTGCCTCATCATTCAATATACAATTTTGATAATAATCTATATTGGCAACGAATGTTTCAAGTATGTCAGAAACACAGTAATTTAAAGTACTTACATAAGCAATATAGTCTTTTCTTTTCTTTAAACTCAGATAAAATAGCTAATTCTCCTTTAAAAAGTTTCAAAAGTTTCTTCTAATTCAGGAAAAAGTAAAACTATAATTAGTAATTAAAAAAATATAATAAATCTGAGAACCAATTTAGAAAAACATCAGTTTCTTCAATTTCAATTGCAGAAATTTCTTCTTTTTCTATAATATTTTTCTTGAAAACCACTATTTATATCAAAAATATTTCAATATATTCTTTTTGAAAGGTTTAGGATTCAAGAGATAAATCAACATAAGATTTTGTAGTGACTTCCATCACATTTTTCATATCCATATCTATGAAAGGAACTCTTCTATTGAATTTCCATTAATATAGATATTTTCTATAACTTTATTATTTTTCAAGTTTTTTTGCTGATAGCTTTTTAAGATTTTTCTAAATCTTTAGTTCGTCTACCAAAGTTTGTCTTTTGATTATCTATATATACTTCCATTTCCCCTCCTTTTGCAAGTTAATTGTTAATGAAGTGTCTTGCCATAGCTATTGAAAATACTTTTTATATTGATGTTTTCATTAGTTTTCTCTAACTCTTCACATATGGAACGAATAGTTTGCTCCACTTGTTACTACGTCATCAACTATTAAAAACATTTTTTATCAGTTAAATTCAACTTATTTTTTAAAAACATTTTTTTAACATTTTTTGCTCTTTTTTAACATCTTTTAAACTATACATATGTTTTGTGTCTTTAATTCTTTGAATTTTTGTAATTGACAGATAAAAAGTTCCAAAAGATATTCTATTTGATTAAATCCCCTTTCAAAGCATTCTTTCATCACTTATTGGAACAGGTATAACGATATCAATTTTTTTCTTTTTCAAGCAACTGAAAAAAAGGTTTTTGAATAAGATAGGCTAAATCCTTTTGCTAAATCTTTTCTATTTCTCAATTTGTAGTCAGCTATAATCTGTCTCACAGCTTTTTCATAGATAAAACATAGAAAAATTTTTCCTTATTTTTTTAGGTAGGCTTCTCTTTTTCAAATTTTCTAAACATTTAGAACAGATAAAGCCTTCTCTATCTAAAGTATTATGACAAGAGGTACAGCTATTGTCAAAGAGTAAGAATCTTAAACTCTTTTTAATAGCTTCCTTCAGGTTCAGCATTGTCCTTACATTTTTTTCTCAGTTTCATCATCTACAATTTTTGCAGAGTAGAACTCAGTATAGCCACAATTTAGACAAGTTTTAGCATAGTAAGTATTAAGCTCTATTTTAATAAAATTCTTCTTTTTTCAGGTAAGATAATGCTTTTTCTTCACAATGTCTACATCTACATTTAGGACAACTAAAAGCCAATTTCATCACCCCATACAATGTTTTTATCCAGTCAAGTTCATCTTCTAAGTAACTCATACAGTCAAACCTCATTTTGTATTTTTCTATATTTTTTAGACTGCATATAGAGTTGAGCTAGTTTTAACAATTTTTAAATAATTTTTCTGTCTACAGCTTCATAGCCATAGCCAAATTTATTTGTCTTTCTGTATTTCACTTCAATAAATACAATTTCATCATCTTTTTGTGCAATTATATCTATTTCACCATATTTATTTTTGATAATTTCTTTCAAGTATTTTTGTAACTATTTTTTAATTAAGATTTTCCACACTTTTATCTTCGTATTTATTTCCTATTTCTCTTGTATTCAAAATTATCACTGACCTTTATATTAAAAGTATTTTTTTAATTGTACTTCCTTAGGTTCATCTTTAGTTTCATCTAAAAATTTTTTTCTTAAAAAAAGACTTTTCTATGAACATTCTTCAAAAACACCCTTAGTCTTAATTGCTTCCACATGTTTTTTTAGTTCCATAGCCCTTATTTTTTTCAAAAATCATAATCAGGATATTTAAGTCCTAAGTCCTTCATAATTCTATCTCTAGTAACTTTTTGCAATTATAGAGGCAGCTGCAATACTAAGACTTTTTGCATCTCCTTTAACCACAGGCAACTGTTTTCCTTCATACCCTTTGATTTTTAAATTTCCATCAACTAGAACTATGTAATCTTTACCAGCTTCATGAAATTTCTCTAAATCTTTTAATGCTCTTCTCATTGCTAAAAAGTCTGCATTAAGAATATTTAATTTATCAATTTCTTCCACACTTGCAATTCCCCACTGCAACATTGAAGTTATTTAATATTATATCATATAATTTCTCTCTTTTTTCTCTGTTAACTTTTTAGAATCATTAATTTCATCTAGTTCTTCACTATATTGTTTTAGTATCACAGCTGCTGCAACAACAGAGACCTGCAAGTGAATCTCTTCCTGCTTCATCTACACCGATGACATTTTTTATATTCTAAATCAGTATAGATACAATGGATTATCCATGAGTGCCTCCATATTTATCAATGTTAAAATTTAATCTCTTTGCAACTTCTATAAAGTCATCAAATAGTTTTTCCTGTAAATGTATATTCCTTGTTATCTAAAAGGATTTAAAAATTCTAATTTAAAGGCATGTAACATTTGTCTTTTTTTATATTTTTATCTTCGCTACCATAGATAACATCGCCTAAAAATAGGGTGGTTTATACTCTTCATATGTACTCTTATTTGATGAGTTCTTCCTGTTTCTATAAGAACTTCTACCAAAGAATAATCTTTTACTTGTTCCACAACCCTATAATTAGATATGGCAAGTTTACCATTTTCTTTAACTACAGCCATTTTCTTTCTATCTTTAGTATCTCTACCAATTAAATTTTCTATTCTACCTTCCAAATTTTCATCTGAAAAGTTACCTTTAACTATACAAAGATAAGTTTTATGAATAGTTTTATCTGTAAACATAGAAGCAAGTTTTGCATGAGCGTAATTATTTTTGCAACCAATATAAGTCCACTTGTGTCTTTTATCTAGTCTATGAATAATACCAGGTCTTATATTTCCATTTACAGAAGAAAGATTATTTGTATAGTATAGAAGTGCATTTACTAGAGTACCCGTATAGTTTCCATAGGCAGGATGAACTACCATATTATATTTTTTTATTTTACCAAAAATAAAAATCATCATTTTCAAAAACTATATCCAAAGGAATATTTTCAGCTTCAATATCTATATTTTTCTTCTTCAGGAATAGAAATTTCAATTTTTTCACCTGATTTTAATTTTCTACCATTCTTATTTATAACTTTTGAATTTATTTTTACATAGGAATTATCTATAAGTTTTTTTCTAAATAAGAACGAGTTGCTTCTTCAATCTGTTCAGCTAAATATTTATCTAATCTCATTCCTTCATATTCAGGACTGACTTCAAATTCAAATTTTTTTCTTTTTATATTTTTCCATAATATTTTTCCTAACATAATTATATATTTTTCTTTTTATTTTAGCATAAAAATATTAGAAAATTCTATTAATTGACAGATAATAAAATAGGTTCTTTAGCATAAATACATGATAAAGAACCATTTATTTTTATATATTTATTTTGCAAAAATTCATCAAAGGAATTATTAATGCTGGATACCCACTAAAAGCTGTTATTTGTGAAACTAATCCTCTTATATAGGATAATAGAACTGCAGGAGCATTGATATTTAATAAATTTTTCTAAATCAGCTTTATCTAAATCACTTGGATATTGAAATTCTCCTAATTGAGTAATTGAAATAAAGAATGGAGATACTTCTAATTCCTCTTCAGTAAAAAAATATTAAAGATTAATTTTACACTAGATGAGGTTTCATCAATATTCTTGATTTCTAATTTGTGAGAAAAATTTTAATTTAATTTTTTTCTATCTTTGAAATCACTATTTTTTGAAAATTATCTCTTCAGTAAATTGCGATTTTAGTCTAAAAAAACTTTCTTTCACTTTATATTTTCCTCCTTTAAAATCAGGCAGCTGTGGAATATTCATCTAAGTTACCTAACTCATTATTTTCATTATTATATATACAATTATTTTTTTAAGTCCATTAAAAATTCATCATCATAATTTATACTTGAAAAAAAGTTATCATCATACTCTACATCTTCAAATTTTTAAAAAGATTTTTCAAATTGATTTTTAATATCTTCTTCTGAAAGTGTATTTAAAAAGTTTAAAGCTTCTATTAATTTATTATTCATTTCTTCCCCTTCATCAATAATTTCAAATTTACTTATACAAGTATTTTCTTTTTACAGAATAGATTGTTTTTATTAGTTAGAGTTAAATTACTTTTCACTAAATGAATCTAAACTTCTCATTAAATCCCTTTTATAACTACCTAAACATTTTTATGACATTATAATCAAAAATTTTTGACTCTTTCTCTGAAAAAAATCAAAAATAACATCTAATTTTTCTACCTAGTTCAGCTTTTTCTATTTTTCATTTTTGTATTTTTAGAAAAATTTTTGAAATAAAACTCATATATCATCAATATATCTAGCAGTTTCCTCATCAGTTAAATCTAGTAACTTTTCTAAAAATTTTTTTCCTTTTATTATTTTTTTATATTAGTAGTTTCTTTTTTCTCAATTTCTCATTTTTTTCCAATATTTTGCATTTGATAAATTATCCCAAAAATACATTCCATTTTCCTAGCCAATTTGTATCTTTTGAAATAATTAGTTCATTTGTTTTTCAAAAAAATTTTTTTCAATTTTCAATTCATCATTAGTATGATAAACATCAATATTAGGTCTACACATAACAATAATTCCCTCTTTTTATTTATTATTTGCTTTTTATTTTCCCCTTTTTTAAAAATTATACTATTATTAATCTAATATTGCAATATTTTTCTTCAGTACCTTTAATAATATTCTCAACTATCATCTATAAATAATCAATTAATTTTTAAGGATTTATCTCCATTTATAACAACATTTAAAAATCTTAAAAAGTATGAGAGTTCTAACATAATTCATAAATAAGTAAAAAAACAATACTGTGACTATATCACTGAAAAATATATGAAAGCTATTTTTATAATGTATACATAATTAATAATATAAAAAAATAAATTTATAGGAGGATAAAAAAATGGCAATAATAAAAAGGAACAAAAGACAATTTTTGAAGCTGAAGTATTAAAAGCAGAAGGAATAGTAGTAGTAGATTTTGGTGCAAACTGGTGTAGATCTTTGTAAAAGTTTAGTACCCATATTAGATGAAGTTGTAGAAGAAGATCCAAACAAAAAAATAGTTAAAGTAGATATAGATGAAGAAGAAGAATTAGCAGCTCAATACAAAATTATGAGCGTACCTACTTTATTAGTATTTAGAAATGGAGAAATCATTGATAAATCAGTAGGATTAATCCAAAAAAACATGAAGTAAAAGCTTTATTCTCAAAAATAATATAATAATCAGAAAGCCAAGTGTGAGCTTAAAACTTACATTTGGCTTTTTTATTTATAATAAAAATTTGTAAACTTATATAAAAAAATAGTAAAAATTCTTGTAAATACTAAAAAAATAAGGAAAAAAAGTAGAATATGAATAAAAAAATTATGTAGGAACTTATGGAGTAATTAAAAATGGAGGAATAGATCTTATTTATTCAGAAACTGAAGGAGAAGGAAATATATTTTTTTCAATATTAAAATGTATTGAAGAAAATGATAATTATTTAAAAGTTGTAGTAATAGGGAAAAGTAAAGAACATACACCAAAAATAGCAATAATTAAAAAAAGAAGGATATGAAATATTAAAAAAAGCCTAAATTTGATGTAGGAGATAAAGTAAGATTAATTAAGTATCCTAATGAAAAAGCAATTGTAAGATTAATAATATGGCATGAAAAAGACAGAAGAATTTATTATATCTTAGGGTGTTGAAGGAAATAAAAAGAGAAGTAATAGTTGGTATTATGAAGATGAAAATAAGTTTGAAAAAAATAAATGAATAAAAATTTAATCACTTCCGAAGAAGCTCCTACTTTTACAAGTGGGAGTAGTTCACTATTCAAAAGATTTTGGAAAAGTAATAGAAACTTATCCTATTAAATAGCAAATGAAAGGAGTTAAATAATTATGATATGTGAAGAATTAAAAAGCAGAAAAAAATTTTGTAGAAGAAGATTTTTATAGAACTTAGGGACTCAGTAGAAGAACTAATAAGTGTAATTGAAAAAAATACAAAGACATGAGATATAACTCAAGTACATATATAGATGATTTAAAAGATTTTTAGCTGATATTAAGTTAACACTAAAAAGATAACAGATAAGGAATTAAAAAAACTTAAATTTTTTTAAGAAAAAGTTACTTTTAATTCGCGTATTGATAATAGTATATATTCATATTATGTTTATGATAAAAAAATAATTTAGAAAAACACATAAAGCTAATGATGAAATAGAAATTGCAAAAAGATTTGGAAAAATTCTTTATAAGATTACAGAAAAAGTTATATATCATATGATTTAGTGTAAAATAACTAATTTTAGAAAAAAATAAAAAGAATTAGTTATTCCTGCTGAAATAAAAATGGAGAGTGAAAAATGAAGTATTTGGAATTAAAGAATACTGTTGAAAAAAATTATTAGAATTTATGGAAAAATATGATTTAGATGATTATAATGAAAGATTAGTAAAAAGAAATCTAAATGAGCTGATATATGTGATAGATACAGATGAAATAGATTTAAAAAGAGAAAGAAATTAATAATATACTTTATTCATTATTCCCACCAAGAGGAGGTTTAACAGAAATGTATGTAGCTGATGATGATAGAGAAAATGAATAAAATAAATGATGAGTTAGGAGAATTAAAGAAGAAATTAGCAAATTATGAATTAATTTAACAGAATTATTTTAAGAATTAGATTTAAATCAGATATAGTAGATAGAAAAAGAAGATGGACAAAGTAATTTTTGTAGAAAAAGGAGAAAATAAGTGAAATATGAATATCAAGGGATTAAATTAGGAGATTCAATAGAAAAAAATAATAAATTTATTAAATAATAAAAATACAAAATTTGATGATTTTTTTATAGTTATTTAATATATGAACCAGGGAGTACTATAGAAGATATTCCAACAAAAATATTTATTTATTTATATACAGGAACAGTAGTTATGATTCAAGTGATTGATGAAAATTATTGTTTAACGGAAGATTTAAGAGTTGGAACTCCGATTAGTAAAAGAAATAATGAGAAATATGGTTTATATGAGGATGATATAGCAGAAGATGAAGGATATTATGAGTCAACAAAATATAAAGAATTAGGAATAAATATTGATTGGGGAACTGGTAGATTAAAAAGATACAATGATAGAGTTGAAAAGAATTATTGGGTATACTTTTTGATGGACAAGGTGAAATAAACTTGAATATTAGAAAAGATAAAGTTGATAATTATTTACAATGTAAAAATTTAAAAGATATATTTCATTCTTTAAAGAAAAATATATGCAATAGAAGTAGATGTAGATAAAAGAGAAATTTATGGACAACTAGATAATTATAAATTTACTTTTGATTTAGTAACAAGAGATATAAAAAGTATCCAAAAATTTAGAAACAAGAGAGTTTGTAAAAACTTATAATTGAAAAAAATATTATATTCTAAAAAAACACTGTTTATTTCATAGAAGTATATTAGTCCATATAGAAAAGGAAATAACGAAGAAAATAAGTTATTATTAATTCATAACAAGGCAGCCAAGTTAGAAAAATAAAAAAAATTAAAAAAATTATGGAGGTAAAAAGTTATGAATACAACTGAAAAAAAGGAACTAATGGGAAAATATGCTAAAAAAATTGGAAAATGCTATAAAAAGGGAAGCAACAGTAATGAAAGAAATAGAAAATGATAAGGCATTGATAAAATACCTTGAAGGACAAAAAAACTTCAGGAGCAGCCTTTGATAACACAGTCTATGAAAGTTATGATGCTTGGATAGAAACAATAAGAAAAACAAATAAAGAAATCTGAAAAGCACCCTAACAAATATAGAGTTTAAAAAGGTTGAACTGGAAGCAATACAAAAATATATAGCATAATAAAAAAATTAAATATCAGCTGATATAAAGAAAATGGAGTTTAGCGACTCCATTTTTTTGTTATATAAAAATAATTGATTAAAAACAAAAAAATACAATACAATTTAAAAAGAGAAACTAATAGGGAAATGATGTTATTTAACAATATTTAGCAAGAAGGCCTCTACTTCTATAAGTAGGGGATGAATTGCTTTTTTTATTTTCTTGAAATTGTTTCAAAAATATGATATAATTAAATCAGTTAAAGATAATAAAAAAAGAAGTATTTTTTTCGAGTAGAAGTTTTTTTGTATTGAATATTGGTGGAGCAAGTAAGGAGGAGGAAATGAAGATAATTAAAAAAAGCATATAAATTCAGAATATATCCTACCTTAGAACAAATAATCTTTTTTTCTCAAAAAAACTTTGGTTGTGTCAGAAAAAGTTCATAACCTTATGTTAGATGATAGAAAGAAAGATTATGAAGAATATAAATCAACAGGAATTAAAACTAAATATCCTACTCCTGCTAGATATAAAGAAGAATATCCATATTTAAAAAGAAGTAGATAGTTTAGCTCTTGCTAATGCACAATTAAATTTAGAAAAAGGCTTTTTAAGAATTTTTCTTAAAAATAAAGATTTTGGTTTTTCCAAAATATAAGTGTAAATCAAATCCAGTCCAAAGCTATACTACAAATAATCAAAAACACAATATACATTAAAGATAGCTACATAAAACTTCCTAAATTAAAATCGCTAGTTAAAATCAAATTACATAGAAAAATAGAAAGGTATAATTAAATCAGTAACAATAAGTAAAAATAGTCTTGACCATTATTTTTGTTTCAATATTATGTGAAGAAGAAATAGAAGAATTACCAAAGACTAATAAAAAAATATTGGAATAGATTTAGGAATAAAAGAATTTGCAACAATGAGTGATTGTACAAAAGTAGAAAAATTTAAAGCTATCAAAAGAATATGAGAAAAAAACTGAAAAAGAGAACAAAGAAAAACTATCAAAGAGATGTAAAGTTGCTAAAGATAGCGATAAAAAAACTATCAGATAGTAAGAATTATCAAAAAGCAAAAGAAAAAAAGTAGCAAGGATCCATAATAAAATTAGAAATAAAAAGAAAAGACTTTGTAAATAAGTTGAGTACAAAAATTATCAATAACCACGATATAATCTGTATAGAAGACTTAAATATAAAGGGAATGTTAAAAAAATCATAAATTAGCAAAAAAAGTATATCAGATGTAAGTTGGAGTGAATTTGTAAGACAACTAGAATATAAAAGCAAATTGGTATGGAAGAAAGATTATAAAAAGTACCTACATTTTTATCCAAGTAGTAAGACTTGTTCTAGTTGTGGTAATATAAAAGAAACACTAAAATTATCAGAAAGAATATATCATTGTGAATGTTGTGGACTAGAAATAGATAGAGATTACAATGCAAGTATAAATATATTAAGAAAAAGGATTTAGAAATATTAAAAGAAGAAAAAGTAAGTTAGAAAAATATATCAGGGTAGGGACTACCCTGAAGAGCTTGGTAAATATATGTGGCTAACAAAAAGCACATACTTCCCAAGAAGCTTCCCACTTCTATAAGTGGGAGTAGTTCACCTTACCTAGAACTAGCAGAAAAATTTAGGAATGAGCCACAAAAAGTGATAAAAATTTTTATGAGATGAACAAAAAAAGATATTGATAATGATACAAAATATATTATTGAAATATTAACATCTTTGATTCTAATTATAATTGAAGATTACTATTTAGAAGATGATTCTTTTAATGAATTGTTAATTGAATTTATATATGATAAAAAGCATCATAAACATGAAGATTTAGCTTTTTACTTGAAAAAAAACATTCTCCTAAACTAATAAACCGTGTGTATGATTTAGCAGTTATGGAACTTGATTATACGAAAGAGGATGAATTTTTTTCAATATAGCTAGAAAATGTACTTATGCCTTGGGATATACTAATACTCCAAAAAGCAAAGGAGAAATTAGAATTATTAGCTAAAAATGAAAATGAACTTATTAGAGAATATGCAATAAAACAATTAAATAGACATGATTTTACAGATAAAGATGTGGAGGAACAATATTAATGAAGTATGAAGAACAAGAAAGAAAAAAATTTATGCAAAAATATGATGATAAAACAATAAGAGTTTATCAAGCATATAACAATGTAATTGCTGATGAAGCAATAAAATTAGGAACATTTGGAGAACATTTTAGCTTAACAAGAATGACTTGGATAAAACCTTCATTCCTATGGATGATGTATAGATGTGGTTGGGCAGAAAAGGAAAAATCAAGAGAGAGTTTTGGCTATTGATATTAAAAGAGAGGCTTTTGATGAAATAGTTAAAAATTCTGTAATCTCATCATATAAACCTAATTTAGGTATAACAGAAGACGAATGGAAAGAAAAAGTTAAAAACTCATTAGTTAGATGTCAATGGGATCCTGAAAGAGATATTTATGGAAAAGCAATAGGAAGAAGGTCAATACAGCTTGGAATAAGAGGAGAAGCTGTTAAAAAAATATGTAAATGAATGGATAGTAAAAAAATAACAGATATAACTGATGAAGTTAAGAGAATTAAAAAAAGTATTGATAATGGAACTTTTAAAGAAAAATTTATTACCAGAAGAAAAAGAGTACATAATTAAGTGAACTACTCACGGCTAACACTCTAACGAGTGCTAGAGCCACGAGTGTTCTAACACATTTAATAAAAAAATAGAAAAGTTCTTGAAAAATACTAAAAAAATAATATAAAAATTTATGCTACCTAAAAAGTAATATGAATAAGACAAGGGAGAAGAATATGTTAGTTTATAGTTTTGAAATGTCAGAAAAAGAAAAAAAGTTTATTTAAGTGTAGGAGTAATTGCTACTATATTTGATAGTTTAAAGTTTTTTTAAAAAAACATCAGATAAGCTAAAAATAAAGAAAAACAAAGGTTTATTTTTATAAAGGAAGTACATATATTGAAAAAGAAAATATATCAAAATTAAAAAAAGATAGTTTCCTCTTGGAAAAGGATTATTTAGTGAAGCTACTCAAAATTTTTGTATTGATAGGCTTTTTTTAATACAAAAATAGATGATTATGAAAGATGGAATTGTAATAAAGAAGAAGTAATAGAAAGTCTAGAAAAAAATTAGTTGTTTTATGTGAAAAAGCAGAAAAAGAAAAATAAGATAATAAGATGTAGAAAGCTAACTGTTCAATTAGCTGATAATAGAGGGGAAAGATAAATATGTTGAAACATGATTTTTGGAATAGTTGGAGAAAAAGAATTTTTTTGAAGATAATCTAATTTTATATATGATAGACAGTTTTGAATGGATAAAAACTTTATCAGAATTAGAAAAAAATGTAGAAAAAAATATGGATTGAACTATCATGGAATAACTTATTTTAAGGGAGAAAGTATAATTAAACTAAAAAAATATTATTCTTCATTGGATAAACATATTTAGTTTAGGAGAAGATGTAATTGAATTAAGGGGAATGTATTATATAAATATTGGAAAACATTCTTATAATAAATATAAGAAAAAAATACTTAATAGAAAGTTTGAAAAAAATTGGTTGTTTTTATGTGAAAAAAAGCAGAAAAAGAAAATAAAATAATTGAGCATTGGGGAATATAAAAAAATTATTAAAAAAAGGAGCCAATATGAAATGTATTAGAAATATTTGTCTCTACCTAAAAAAATATATTTCAGACAAACAATTTGAAAGAATTTTTTTATCAAGATATAGATGATTTTAAGAATAGCTTAGAAGAAAATATATATTGGAAAAATTTTTATCTTCAAATTTTAATAAAAAAAGAAGATATAATTAGTATGAATACGTACTTATATGATTATGTAGAAAAAAATTATAAATCAGTATACGATGAAATAAGCGATACATATATAGAAAAATTGATTAAAAACTAATGAAAAAAATGAGATTATAGATATTTTTGAAAAAGAAATATAAACAAAAAGAAGAAGTTTTTCATAAATTGTTGTATGATTGACACCAAGTTAGAATTAATTTATTCAATAAAAAAAAGCTTTTAAATTATCCAAAACATTGTGCTAATAATTGGGATGCAATTGAAGATTTTTATCTATGATGTTGTTCTCCCCAAAAAAATTGTTTTACAAAATTGGGATAGTATAAAAAGAAAAAAATTACCTCAAGATACAATAATTTTTAAAAAGAATTTTTAAATAAGATAAATTCAAAAATACAGCACAGTTTTATATGAGTAAAAAAATGTAAGATGATATAAAAAAAGATAAAATAGAGGGATTAAAATGGATGTATCAATAACAATTTATAAAGAAAAAAAGGAAAAAAAGATTTTTAGAATGTAATATTGTCTTAAAAAGTAGCAATATTAGTGTTATACTTACAGTTTCATATTAGACAGGAAACAATTCTCTAGTATTATATGATAAAACAAAATTTTTTTACCTGTACCAGTAGTAACTAAAAAAATAAAAAATTTTTAAGGAGAGTATTACAAAATGAGAACTTACGAAGAAGATAAAAGAGATTTAATTTATTTAATTAATAAATATTGTATAGATGATTTAAAAGAAGAGCTTTTTAGATATAGTTAAGAATAAATTTGCACCAAAAATATGTATTTAGTAAGTTTTCTTCTAATTCAAAAAAATGACAAAAGAGGATGCTGATTTGTATTCAATAATTATACATGAATATATATAATTTAGAGTAGTGGATACCAGAAAAATTGAAAATTTTATAAAAATATTAGATACCCAATTTTAACAAAGTATTTATATATTATTAGTGTTAATGACCCTGAGTATTATAGAGATAATTTTTTTATTTATATAAGGTATAATAAGATGGTGAGTTAAGCCTAATGCTGAAATTAGGATAACAGAATATGGAGCTGATAAATTAATATTTGGATACAATGTATTTATATTGAATTTTCAGAAGGTATACTTAAATATAAAAGAATCAGTGGGTTATCAGGGAGGACTAAATCAAGAACAATATTTTTATTCCAAATTCAAAAAAATTTTGGTAAAGTAATAAAAAGTTACCCTATTAAATAGCAAATGAAAGGAGCTATATAATTATGATATGGGGAAAAAGATATGGGAAGAATTAAAAAGCAGAAAAAAATTTTTGTAGAAGAAGATTTTTATAGAACTTAGAGACTCAGTAGAAGAGCTAATAAGTGTAATTGAAAAAAATATAAAGATATGGGATATAACTCAAGCTTATATATAGATGATTTAAAAAGATTTTTTTAGCTGATGTTAATTTAACATTAGAAGAAAAATAACAGATAAGGAATTAAAAAAATTTAAATTCTTTAGGAGAAAGTTACTTTAATTCGCGTATTGATAATAGTATATATTCATATTATGTTTATGATAAAAATAATTTAGAAAAAAACACATAAAGCTAATGATGAAATAGAAATTGCAAAAAGATTTGAAAAAAATTCTTTATAAGATTACAGAAAAAGTTAAGTATCATATGATTTAGTGTAAAATAACTAATTTTAGAAAAGAAAAAGAATTAGTTATTCCTAGTGAAATAAAAAAATGGAAAGTGATAAAATGAAATATTTGGAATTAAAGAATACTGTTGAAAAAAATTATTAGATTTTTATGGAAAAAAATACAATTTAGATGATTATAATGAAAGATTAGTGAAGAAATTTCTAAAAGAGTTGATATATGTTATAGATATAGATGAAATAGATAATGTTAAAAAAATATCAAGAAGTTAAAGGAAATAATAGTTGGATTATATCCACCAAGAGGAGGCTTGACAGAAATGTATGTAGCTGATGAAGATAGAGAGAAAATGAATAAAAATAAATGATGAGTTAGAAGAATTAAAGAAAAAAATCACATTATTAGATTAATCAATAGTAATCAATAGAATTATTTTTAAAAAGTTATATAAGTTTAAGAATATAATTGAACTGCACCTATAATATTGGGGGTATTTGTCAAATAGTGTTGATAAAAAAAGTTTAAACTATGACCTGATAGAATTAAGAGAATTTTTGAGAATAGAAAACTTAAGAATTCTCTTTTTTTCTTTTGTAAATGTTAGTATAAAAATTAATGAAAATAATGGCGAAATTATTCTCGCTATTATTGATGTTTCATAGCCAAATATGATATAATGGCTACGAAAAAAAGGAGGTGCTGTTTTGAGGAAATTTAATTATTTAAAACTTATGGGACTATCTTTACCTGTTAGTATATATCATACTATTGCAAAGATTCACGAATATAAAGGGAAGCAGGAACTCTATGTAGAAAATTATTCAGACATTTTTAGAGAAGATGATAGATGTTGCTAAAATACAAAAGTACCAAGTCTTCCAATGCTATTGAAGGAATTTTTACCAGTGATACAAGACTTAAGGAACTGATGAACAAAAAAAGCAGAACCTAAAAACAGAAATGAAGAAGAAATTGCAGGATATAGACATGTGCTTGATATTATCCATGAAAATTATACATATATAGAATTTAATAAAAATGACATTTTTAACACTTCATAATCAGTTATATTCTTATTCCTATATAAATAACAAGGGAAAATTTAAGACTATGGATAACACCATTGTAGAAGTAGATGCTTTAGGAAATAAAAAAGTACGATTTCAGCCGGTAAGTAGTTTTGAAACGGAACATTACTTTGATGAAATGGTGGAAGCTTACAAGAAAGCAGTGAAAGAAAATATTCCACCATTAATTCTAATACCTGCACTTATCCATGATTTCTTATGCATTCATCCCTTTGATGATGGTAATGGAAGAATGAGTAGGATACTAACACTTCTTTTACTTTATAAGTTCGATTATTTTGTTGGAAGGTATATCAGTATAGAAATGCTCATTGAAGAAAGCAAAGAATCTTATTATAAAGAATTACAAAACTCCAGTGAAAAAAATGGCATACTGGAGAAAATGATGAGCTTCCATTTATAAAGTATATGCTAGGGATTTTCTTAAAAGCATATAAAGAATGCGATGACAGATTTTACCTAATTGGAAAAAGAAAAATTAACTTCAGCAGAAAGGGTATTTTCTGTTATTCAAAAAAATCATTAGAGCTACTTTCCAAAAAGATATTATGATTCTTTGCCCGAATATATCACAAAGAACGATAGAAAGAGCTTTAAAAAGAATTACAGGATAATGAAAAGATAAAACAGGTAGGTAGTGGTCGTTCAACAAAATATATAAAGATTTAAATTCTATTTTAATAAATAAAAATTATTCATAGAAATTTTTACGATTTCTATTGTAAAATAATATAGAAAGTGAAATGTACAAATATAAAATCAGTTTCTTACTAACTAAATTTTTTATTGACTACTTGCCAGCCATTATTATTTCAAGAGCTTCACAAAGGCTCTTTTCAACAATAATGGACGCCACAGTAGCCTAAATACCAAAAATGTAAGTCAACTGCTTTTTATATTGTGAAATGAGGAGAAAAAAATGAATAAGCATAGTTTTTAATGTTTTTAGAATTTGATAAATTAAAAGAACTAATTTTAGAAAAATATCGTAATTGATGATAATAGAGAAGTCATAGAAAATTTAGAGCCATATAAAGATTTATCAGCACTTAATAATGAATTAAAAACTGTTAAAGATTTTTATGGATTTAATTTCTTTTGATGGTGGTTTTGAAGCTGTTGGGCTTAGAAACATCAATAGTCTTATGGATAAAATAAAACTTATAGGTACTTATCTTGAAGTTGAAGAACTTTTGGGATATCAATGTGAATTTAAGAACTGTAAGAGTTTTTAAGGCTAGATTAGATGAGTTAGGAAAAATATAAACAACTTAGAGATACAATAGGAAATATTCCTAATTTAAGAATGATAGAAGATATGATAAACAAAACTATCAATCCTGAAAAAGAAATAAAAGATGATGCCTCTCTTGATTTAAGAGATATCAGACTACATAAAAAAACTTTAAATATGAATATTAAAAAGAAAGTTTGAAGAACTTTTTGATGAACCATCTTTAGCAAATGCTTTCCAAGAAAGAATAATAACAGAGAGAGATGGAAGAATGGTAACTCCTGTAAAAATTTGATTTTAAAGGACTTATCAAAGGTATAGAACACGATAGAAGCTCAAGTGGACAAACAGTTTTTATTGAGCCACTTTCAATAGTTTCTCTAAACAATAAAATGAGAGAATTAGAAACAAAAGAAAAAGAAGAAATTAGAAAAATCCTATTGAGAATAGCTGAACAATTAAGAAATAATAGAGATGATATATTAGCTATTGGAGATAAAGCCTTATATTTAGATATATTAAATGCCAAATCTATCTATGCAGTAGATAATAAATGCGAAATTCCAACAGTTAGCAATAGAGAAGTTTTATCTCTAGAAAAAAAGCAAGACATCCTTTTTATAGATAAGGATAAGGTTGTTCCTTTAACTTTTGAAATAGGAAAAAGACTATGATATCTTGCTTATAACAGGGCCAAATACAGGGGGAAAAACTGTTGCTTTAAAGACAGCAGGACTTTTAACTTTAATGGCACTTTCAGGTATACCAATTCCTGCCTCAGAAAATTCTAAAATTGGATTTTTTGAAGGAGTTTTTGCCGATATAGGAGATGAACAAAGTATAGAACAATCTCTATCTTCATTCTCAGCACATCTAAAGAATGTGAAAGAAATCTTAGCAGGAGTTACTAAAAATTCATTGGTATTACTTGATGAATTAGGTTCAGGAACAGATCCTATAGAAGGAGCAGCTTTTGCAATGGCAGTTATAGATTACTTAAATGAAAAAAAGGCTAAATCTTTTATAACTACTCACTATAGCCAAGTAAAAGCCTATGGTTACAATGAAGAAGGAATAGAAACTGCCTCAATGGAATTTAATACAGATACACTTTCTCCGACATACAGACTATTGGTTGGAATACCTGGGGAAAGTAATGCTTTAACTATTGCACAAAGAATGGGCTTACCTGAAAGTATAATTTCTAAGGCAAGAGCATATATAAGTGAAGATAATAAAAAGTTGAAAAAAATGATAGAAAATATCAAGACTAAATCTCAAGAATTAGATGAAATGAGAGAAAGATTTGCAAGATTAGAAGAAGAAGCAAGACTTGATAGAGAAAGAGCTAAACAAGAAACTCTAATAATAGAAAAAAACAAAAGAATGAAATCATTAAGGCTGCTTATGAAGAAGCTGAGAAAATGATGAATGAAATGAGAGCAAAGGCATCTGCACTTGTTGAAAAAAATACAACATGAAGAAAAAGAATAAAGAGGACGCAAAAACAAATTCAAAAGAACTTAAATATGTTATCTACTGCACTTAGAGAAGAAAAAGAATAAGACAGTGGAAGTTGTTAAAAAGATTAAAAACTAAGGTTAATTTTAAAGTTGGAGATAGAGTTTTTCGTTAAAAAGTATCAATCAATTTGCCAATATTTTAAAGATTAACACATCTAAAGAAAGTGCAAGTGTACAAGCAGGAATTTTTAAAATTAGAAGTTCCTTTTGAAGAAATAAAAAAATAGTAGAAGAGAAAAAGAAAAAAAGTATATAATGTAAGTACTCATAAGAAAACTCCTGTAAGAAGTGAAATAGACTTAAGAGGAAAGATGGTAGATGAAGGTATCTATGAGCTAGAAACTTATTTAGATAGAGCTACTTTAAATGGATATACAGAAGTTTATGTAATCCATGGAAAAGGAACAGGGGCTTTAAGAGAAGGAATATTGAAATATTTAAAAACTTCTAAATATGTAAAAAGAATACAGAATAGGTGGACATGGCGAGGGAGGACTTGGATGTACAGTGGTGACTCTAAAATAGAAAAAGAAAGTTACTTTTATTCTTGCAGCAGCAGGACAGGGTAAAAAGGATGAATATGAGCCTAGCCAAACAGTTTTTAGAATATAAAGGTGAACCACTTTTTTTACTCCTCTTTAAAAATTGCTTTTGAAAATCAGTATATAGATGATATTATTATTGTAACGAATAAAGAAAAATATAAAAAAATATAAGAGAATTTTGTGAAAACAAAAAGCTATTATCTAAAGTCAAATATATTGTTGAAGGTGGAAGCGAAAGACAATATTCTATTTATAATGCAATAAAAAGATAGAAAACACAGATATTGTCATAATTCAAGATGCAGCAAGACCATTTTTAAAAAGATAAGTATATAGAAGAAAGTTTAAAAATTTTTAGATAATACTTGTGATGGAGTGATTATTGCTGTAAAATGTAAAGATACGATTAAAGTTATTGATTAAAAAAATATGGTCGCACACTTGTGACTCTAGCACTCGTAGGGTGTCAGTCATGAGTTAGACCATTAAGTATAGTCAGCATATATAGAAATATGTATGTAGAGGTAGCAACTTTAAAAAGCTATCCAATACTACTCGAATTGCTGGAAACCCCTAAAGCTAGTATAACTACAACATAGTACCTAAATAATATGGTACAAATGTGAAAGTGGCGAAAGCAGAAAAAATATACTAGATGGCATAAGGTTAAATCCTAAGTGTTAAGATAATGGGCAATCAGCAGCCAAGACCGAAAGGTAAGGTTCAACGACTATTCCTCCTGAGGGAAGTACACTAAAGCTAGTGGAAGTGGGTAGACCCAAACAGATAGAGCTGTGGGATAAGATATAGTCTGTGCTTAATAGAAATATTAAGAAGTTCAAGGCTAATCTCCTTAATTTATTAAGGAGTGTATATCAAGAGAACTGCATAAGTGGTAGCGTACTTATGTGAACGACAACCTCTAAAACGACTGAGTCAGTTTTTAGGTTCATATATTTAGAAAAATTTTTACTTTTTTTCATTTACTTATAGTATAAAAAAAGTAGTATACTATATATAGGTAAATGGAGGTGAAATCGCATGGAAAAAAAGCATATAAGTTTAGATTTTTATCCAACTAAAACTCAAATAACAATATTAAATTGTACTTTTGGTTGTGTAAGATATGTCTATAATCATTTTTTTAGATTTAAAACAAGAGCTATATAACAAAGAGAAAAAAATCTATGTCATATAGTCAATGTAGCAAAAGCACTGACAGCTTTTAAAAACAAGAGAAAGAATGGTTAAAAAGATGTAGATAAATTTTTCTTTACAAAAATTCTTTAAAAGATTTAGATAAAGCCTATAAAAACTTTTTTTAGTGGAAGTAGCTATCCTAAGTTTAAATCTAAGAAAGATAATAGAAAATCATACAGAACCAATTATACAAATAATAATATAGAGTTTTTTTAGATAAATGGATAAAAAGTACCTAAGTTAGGAAAACTAAAAATAAGAGATAAAATAAAACCACAAGGAAGAATAATAAATGCAACAATAACACAAGTACCTAGTGGAAAATATTATATATCTTTGTGTTGTACTGATGTAGAAGTAGAAAAAAATTAGAAAGTACAAATAAGAATGTTGGAATAGATTTAGGTATAAAGGACTTTTGCGATTACCAGTGATGAAATCTCAATAGAAAATCCAAAAATATTTACAAAAAAATCTTTGAATAAACTAGCAATATTACAAAGAAAACTATCACGAAAAACCAAAGGGTAGTTCAAATAGAAATAAAGCTAGAATAAAAAGTAGCAAGATTATTTGAAAAAAATATCAAATCAAAGAGAAGATTTTTTTGCAAAAAGTTATCAACAGAGTTAATAAGAAAATATGATGTTATCTGTATTGAAGACTTACAAGTAAAAAAAATATGGTAAAAAAATCATAAATTAGCAAGAAATATTGTAGATGTATCATGGAGTGAATTTAATAGAATACTAAGTTATAAAAGCGAAATGGTATGGAAGAACAATAGTAAGAGTAGATAAATTTTTTTGCAAGTAGTCAAATATGTAATTGTTGTGGATATAGAAATGAAGAAGTAAAAGATTTAAGTGTGAGAGAATGGACTTGTCCAGTATGTGGAGCTGTACATAATAGAGATATAAATGCAGCCAAAAAAACATATTAAAAGAAGGACTAAAGATATTAGGTATAAGTGCTTAAATATACAATATATGAACCGTAGGAACTATGGGGATAGCTTGGTAAATTTAGTTGGCTAACAGAAGCAACTACTACCCAAGAACCCTGCGACTCTAGCACTCGTAGGGTGTCAGTCGTGGGAGGTTCAGGAAAATGGTATAATAGTAGAAACACCAAATAGAAATAACTTAATAGCAGTACATACACCACAAACTTTTAAATTTGAAATTTTAAAAAAAGGCACATCAAATAGCTGAAGAAAAAAATATCTTGGCTACTGATGATGCAAGTTTAGTAGAAAATATTTCTGGTAGGATAAAAATTTATCCATGGAGATTATGATAATATTAAAATTACAGTACAAGAGGATTTAAAATATTTAAAGTAAGGGAGACGAATGAAATGATAAAGATTTACAATACACTGACAGGGCATTTAGATGAATTTAAACCAATAAAAGAAAATGAAGTGTCTATGTATGTCTGTGCATCAACAGTGTATAATTACATTCATATTGGAAAATGCAAGACCAGCTATTTTTCTTTGATACAGTGAGAAGATATCTAGAATATAGAGGATATAAGGTAACTTATGTTCAAAACTTTACAGATGTTGATGATAAGATGATAAATAAGGCAAACGCTGAAAATGTGTCGATAAAAAGAAATAGCAGAAAGATATATAAAAGCATACTTTGAAGATACAGCTCAAATAAATTTAAAAGAAGATGGAATGATAAGACCTAAGGCAACTGATAATATAGATGGAATGATAAACATTATTAAATCTTTAGTTGATAAAGGTTATGCCTATGAATCAAATGGAGATGTATATTTTGAAGTAAAAAAATATAAAGAAGGTTATGGAGAACTTTCAAAACAAAATATAGAAGACTTAGAAAGTGGAGCTAGAATAGATGTAAATGAAATAAAAAAAGATGCACTAGACTTTGCTCTATGGAAATCGTCTAAACCTAATGAACCAAGTTGGGATTCACCTTGGGGAAAAAGGTAGACCTGGTTGGCATATAGAATGTTCAGCTATGTCAAGAAAATATCTAGGGGATAGTTTTGATATACATGGTGGAGGATTAGATTTAATATTTCCACATCATGAAAATGAAATGGCACAATCAAAGTGTGGTTGTGGAGGAACATTTGCAAGATATTGGATGCACAATGGCTATATAAATATAAATGGCGAAAAAGATGTCTAAATCATCAGGTTCTTTTTGTGCTTTTTAAGAGATATTTTAAAAACATTTTGAAGGTAGAGTTATAAGACTTTTTGTTCTAGGTTCTCATTATAGAAAACCTATGGAATTTTTCTGATACAGAATTAAATCAAACAAAATCTTCTCTTGAAAGAATAGAAAAATAGTTTAAAGAGAATAAAAAGAACTAAATAGAGAAAATTTAGATGGTACAAATGATTGTCAAGAACTTTTTAGCAACTAAAAAAAGAAATGGAAGCTAAGTTTATAGAAGCTATGGACGAAGATTTTAACACTGCTCAAGCTTTAGGATATGTTTTTTTGAGTTAGTAAAATCAGTTAATAAAAGCTTTTAGATGAAGAAAATTTCTCAAAAACTGCTATAGAAGTTTTTAGATGAAGTTTATTCATATCTTGTTATGATAATAGAAGAAGTTTTAGGAGTTAAATTAAAATTAGAAGCTGAAGTAAATAATATTTCTGCTGATTTGATAGAACTTATACTTGAACTTAGAAAAGATGCTAGAGAACAAAAGAATTGGGCTCTATCTGATAAAATAAGAGACAGACTTTTAGAATTAGGAATAAAGATAAAAAGATGGAAAGGATAAGACTACATGGACAATGCAGACAAATTATCAAAAAGGACATAAGAGATTACACAGGTTTGGAATTGGCATTTATAGGAGATGCTATTTGGGGAATTGAAATAAGAAGATATTATTTACAGTTTGGCTATAGTATTCCAACTTTTAAATAAGTATGTCAAAAAAATAAAGTTAATGCAAGATATCAAAGCCTAATCTATAAGCAAATTATAGAAGAGTTAGATGAAAAATTTAAAGTCATAGGAAAAAGAGCTAAAAAAATAGCAATATAAAAACTTTTCCAAAGACTTGTACAGTGATGGAATATAGAGAAGCTACGGCTCTTGAAGCTGTTGTTGGAGCAATGTATTTACTTAATGAAGAAGAAGAAATAAAAAAATTATAAATATAGTTATAAAGGGAGAATAGAATGGGATTTTTTTAATTTTAGAGCAAACAGAAGTATAGGAATCGACTTAGGAACAGCTAACACGTTGGTATACAGTAAAAAAACATAAAAAAATAGTTTTAAATGAACCATCTGTTGTGGCAGTTGAAAAAGAAACAAAAAAAGTATTAGCTGTTGGAAATGAAGCAAGAGAAATGCTTGGAAAAACTCCTGATACAATAGTTGCAGTTAAACCTTTAAGTGAAGGGGTAATTGCAGACTATGATATAACAGAAGCTATGATTAAATACTTTATCAAAAAGATATTTGGTTCATATAGCTTTTTTATGCCAGAAATTATGATATGTGTACCTATTGATGTTACTGGTGTAGAAAAGAGAGCCGTTTTTAGAAGCAGCAATATCAGCTGGGGCAAAGAAGGCATACTTAATAGAAGAAGCAAGAGCAGCAGCTCTAGGTTCAGGAATGGATATAGCAGCTCCTGAAGGAAAATATGATAATAGATATCGGTGGAGGATCTACTGACGTAGCTATAATCTCTTTAGGTGGAACAGTTGTAAGTAAGACTATAAGAATTGCAGGAAACAACTTTGACAATGATATAGTAAAATATGTAAAGAAAAACATATAATCTTTTAATTGGAGATAGAACAGCAGAAGAAATAAAAAAATAAAAATAGGTACAGCTTTACCTTTAGAAGAAGAAGAGACAATAGAAGTAAAAAGGTAGAGACTTGTTAATGGGATTACCTAAAGTGATAACTATAACTTCTGAAGAAGTAAGAGAAGCTATAAAAGATTCTTTAGACCAAATTTTACAATGTATAAGAACTGTTCTTGAAAAAAACTCCACCTGAATTGGCAGCTGATATAGTTGATAAGGGTATGATAATGACAGGAGGAGGTTCACTAATAAGAAACTTCCTGAAAATGATAACAAAGTATACTAACTTAAAAAGTAAACTTAGCAGAAAAATCCATTAGAAAGTGTTGTTATAGGAGCAGGGCTTGCTTTAGATCAAATAGATGTTCTTAGAAAAAAATAGAAAAAGGCTGAAAGATAAAAATGTTAGATGAATTTCTAAAGAATGAATTATCATTTAATAGAGAAGCAGGAACTTATTTATTTTACGGAGACGATTTAGAAAAAAATTATAGAATAGCCCTAGAATTTTTCAGCAGCATTATTCTCAAGAAATATAGAAAATGAAGATGAAAAATCTAAGATAAAAGATAAAAACTTTAAGGAATCTATACAGTGATTTAATGGTAGTAGATAACTTAAAATATAGATACAGTAAGAGATATCATAAAAAAAGACCTATACTAGCTCTCATGAAGGGGAGCTAAGGTTTTTATATTAAAAAAATATTCAAGATATAAGAAAAGAAAGTGCAAATGCAATGCTTAAAAATTATTGAAGAGCCTACTAGGATAACTTCTTTATTTTAATATCTAAAAAGATTAAATATATTGTCAACAATAAAAATCAAGATCAATTATATATAGAGTCAGAAAAATCAACTCCTGAGGAATTAGGGGTTGATAAGTATGTCTATAACTTTTTTTCTTGGGAATCTCAAATGATATAGCAGAGTATAAGGAACAAGAAATAGATTTGATGTTAGAGAAGTCATATAAATCTATTGCTGGAGTTTTTAAAAGAATATGAGAAAGAAAAAAATATTGTAGTAAAAAAATAGATCTATATAAGTGCTTGAGAAATTTTTGTACAAGAATCTACAAGTTTAAAAAAATATGAAAAAAATTAAGTTTGCTGAAGATATTTATTCAAATGCAAGTAAGGAAAGTATAAACTTAATTGTTGACTATATTATTAATTTAGTTAAGAAAAAAATAAGAATTTAAAAGAAAAGTTGGAATATAAAAAAAGATGTTAAGGTATCCAGTGAATATGAAATTATTATTGATCAATTTGCTGTTAAGTGTTTAAAGGAAATTGAGATGAGTTTTTTTATCTATATATGTTGAGATGTGAAGATAGAAGTATATATACAGGCACTGCCAAAGGATTATTTAAAGAGATATGAGGAGCATCTAAGTGGAAAAAGGTGCTAAATATACAAGGTCACATAAGGTAAAAAAATTGAAAGAGTATTTCTCTGTGAAAACAGATCTATAGCTTGTATTTTAGAAAGTGAAATAAAAAAATTAACAAAAAAATAAAAAAAGAAGCAATAATAATTGAGCCCGATACCTATGTAAAAGAACTTGAAAATACTAGAAAAAAATAAAAATTTTTAAAAAATTTAAAAATTAAAAATGTTTGACAGGATGTTATAAGTATGATATTATAATTAATGTTCCGAGAGGGACAAACAAAAAAATATAAATGCCTGGATGGCGGAATAGGTAGACGCACGGGACTTAAAAATCCCGTGGTACTTAGTACCGTGCCGGTTCGATTCCGGCTCTAGGCACCATTTATATTCTTATCGCGGGGTAGAGCAGTCTGGCAGCTCGTCGGGCTCATAACCCGAAGGTCGTAAGTTCAAATCTTACCCCCGCCACCAAAATTAAATAGTAATAAGGATTATGCAGGGAATAAGCTCAGTTGGTAGAGCGTCAGCCTTCCAAGCTGAATGTCGCGAGTTCGAACCTCGTTTCCCGCTCCAATTATTTTATGCGTCATTAGCTCAGTTGGTAGAGCACACGACTTTTAATCGTGTTGTCACAAGTTCAAATCTTGTATGACGCACCATTCATATGTATCTGTAGCTCAGCTGGATAGAGCAACGCCCTTCTAAGGCGTGGGTCGGGGGTTCGAATCCCTCCAGATACGCCATATACGTGGATCCATAGCTCAGTTTGGTCAGAGCACTCGGCTCATAACCGAGTGGTCGCTGGTTCGAGTCCAGCTGGATCCACCATTTTTTTAACAAAACCGCCCCGTTCGTTCAGTGGTTAGGACATCAGATTTTCACTCTGGAAACAGGAGTTCAATTCTCCTACGGGGTACCATAACACGGAAGGCTATCCTAATTGGTAAGGAACCGGTCTTGAAAACCGGCGTCGTAAGACTTTAGAGTTCGAGTCTCTAGCCTTCCGCCATTTATTAATTAGTAAGTAGTGTGCCCAGATAGCTCAGTCGGTAGAGCAGGGGACTGAAAAATCCCCGTGTCGGTGGTTCGATTCCGCCTCTGGGCACCATTTTTTAAAAGATGGTCGCATAGCTCAGTTGGGAGAGCACCTGCCTTACAAGCAGGGGTCATAGGTTCAAGTCCTATTGTGACCACCATTTTTTTATTTATGGGGGTGTAGCTCAGTTGGTTAGAGCGCCTGCCTGTCACGCAGGAGGTCGCGAGTTCGAGCCTCGTCACTCCCGCCATAATAAAATAATAAACAAAAAGGTGTAGCTTTAGCTACACCTTAATTTTTATTTGTCTTTATTTCTTTCTTCTTTAACTCTCTTAGAGATATTTTTCAGGAACTTCTTCATATCTTACAAATTCATATTCGAATTCTCCTCTTCCTTGAGTTAAAGCTCTTAAATCTATAGAATATTTTAATATTTCAGCTTCAGGAACTTCTGCAAATAAAAAGTTGTTCTCCAGCTTCATTATGATCCATTCCTAGAACTCTACCTCTTCTCTTGTTTAAGTCTCCCATTACATCTCCCATATATTCTTCAGGGATAGTAATTTTTCATTTTAACAACAGGTTCTAATAGAACAGGTTTAGCCTTTTTCCATACCTAGTTTGAAAGCAAGTATTGCAGCTAACTTAAATGATAGGTCATTAGAGTCAACTGGGTGATAACTTCCATCGTATAGAGTAGCTTTAAAGTTTATAACAGGATATCCTGCTAGAACTCCTTTTTTTCTTTTTGCTTCCATAAGCCCTTTTTTTCAACTGCAGGGTATATAGTTTCTAGGAACAACTCCACCTTTTAATTTCGTCCACAAATTCAAATTCTTTTTTCAGAAGGCTCAAATCTAATGAATACATCTCCATATTGTCCAGCTCCACCAGATTGTTTTTATGCTTTCCTTGAACTTCTGCTTTTTCCAAGTATAGTTTCACGATAAGAAACAATAACATCTTGTAATTCAGCATGAACTCCAAATTTATTTTTTTATCTTACATAAAAATTATATATAGATGTTTTTTCTCCTTGTCCACCTATTAATAATTGTTTTTGTTTCATAGTTTCTAGTTACAACAAATGTAGGATCTTCTTCCATAACTCTTTGTAGAGCTGTACTTAATTTTTTTCATCATCATTTTTTTATCTGCAGGTAAAACTCCAGAGAAAATATTTGGTTTAGAGAATCTTATCTTATTGAATACAACTGGGTAGTTCTTGTCACATAAAGTATCTCCAGTTTGAGTGTATAATAATTTAGTTGTTGCTCCTATATCTCCAGCATGTAATTCTTCAATTTCTATTTGTTTATTACCTTGCATTGTAATAAGTTGAGCAATTCTTTCTTTTTTTGTTTTTTCTTAGGATTGAAAACTTCAGTTTCTTTTTCTAAGAACACCTGAGTTAACTTTTAAAGAAAGTAATTTTTTTCCAATAAATGGGTCTACTAAAGTTTTGAAAAACTATAGCTGAGAATGGATTTTTCATCAGATATTTTAACAACTTTTTTTCTTGTTGAGTTATAGGATCTTCTCCAACTCTTTGTCCACTAAATAGTTCAGTTGGACAAGGCATATATAGATCTAAGTAGTTAAGTAAAAGTGTGGATACCAATGTTTTTGTTGAGCAGATCCAACCATAACAGGAACGATGTCTCCATTAACTACACCTTTATGTAAACCTTTTACTATTTCTTCTTGAGTGAATTCTTCACCAGCAAAAATATTTATCCATTAAAGCTTCATCAGTTTCAGCAATAGCTTCAAATAATAGATTTCTAACTTCACTTACATCAACATCAGCAGGGATAGGAGTATCAACACATTCTTTTTCCATCAAATACTCTTCCAACCATATCAACAACATTTACAAAACCTTTAAATTCATCTTTTTCACCTATAGGAATACAGAAAGGAGCAATTTTCTTACCAAATTTTTTTCCTTTAGTTCATTTAAAAAGTTTTGTGTAGTTAACATAACCTTTTATCCATTTTTATTTACAAAAAAATAATTCTAGGCAATTTTCTTTCTTCAAGTAGCTTCCATGCTTTTTCAGTCCCAACTTCAACTCCAGCAGTGGCATCTAAAACTAATACAGCAGAAGCAGATACTCTAAGAGATGATATAACTTCTCCAACAAAATCAAAAATATCCTGGAGTGTCAAGGAAGTTAAGTTTAACATTATTATGTTCAACAGGAATCAAAGAAGTATTGATTGAAAAATTCTACGAATTTCTTCTTTATCAAAGTCAGAAACAGTAGTTCCATTTTCTACATCGCCTTTTTCTCTTGATATAGTCCTTAACATATAGGATAGACTCTATTAATGTAGTCTTTCCAGAGCCTCTATGTCCTAATAGAGATATTTCTAATATTATCAGTGGTAAAAACTTTCATACACATTGCCCCCTTTATTAAAAATATTTAATTTTTTTAAATTATTTCATGCTTGTATTTTAACTTTTTTTATATCAAATAGTCAATGTTTATTTTTTTGCTAATTGGACTCTTATCACGGATTAAATACAAAATGAATTAAATTTTTTAAAAATTATAATAAAGTATTTTTATGAAATGGTATTTTAAAAAAATAATAAAAAAATTAAATTTTTCTTAATAATACCAAAAGACTCATACCTTCAAATTTATAGCTTTTCATACATGTGTATTTTTATAAGATGAATTAAGTACAAAAAGTGTAAAAAGTTCTTATAATTATTGACAAAATAGGATAAAAAAAGTAATAGAATAAGATAATCAATTTGATAGAGGGAGGTATTTATGGCGGACGATTATAAAATAAGTTGAGCGAATTTGAAATTCATTGAGGACAGTTTATCTATAATTTCAAAATGAAATAAAATATGTAGATAACAGGATTAGTCAGGTGGATGGTAATGTTAAAATTGTGCAAAGTAAAATAGAGATATTGGCTAGGGAATTTAAAGACTATGTTGAAATGCAAACTTTTAGCTAATAGAAAAGCAGAAGCTAAACTGAATTTATCAGCAATAAGAGATAAATTAAAAAGATAAGTTTGGACATTATGATGTGGTAAGAAGAACAGCAACAGGAATTTTACAAGCAAATGATTTAGCTATTGTAAAAAAAGTTCAATGTTATCTCATGTAACAGAAAAAAACAGATGATAGAAACACCTAATTATTGGCTAACTCCTTGTCTAGTTGCTTTTAGCAGCTTGGATAAATAATGATAAGTCTTTAGCAGAAAGAGCTTTTAGCAGAGGGATAAGAAGAAATGATGAAAAAAACTTCTTTATTTTTTTGGATTAATCTGTAGAAGAGTGGGAAGAGAGCATTCAACATTGAGATGGCTTGCTCGTTATCTTGAAGCTCAAGATGAAGAAATGTTAGACAGAAAAGCAGTAATAGTCTTAGATGCTTTTGCTAGTGGAATTTTTAGGAAATGACACAGAAAAATTTTTGTATATAAACAAATACAAGAATGGATGGCAAATTTAGAAATAAAACCAGGCTTTTACTGAAAGACAATTAGAAAATTGGAGTGATGCAATAAATTCAAAAAGAGTTGAACTAAAAAGGATTATACCCATACTTAGAACAATATTCAAATACTTGGGAAACTCTAAAAGATGTATTAGAGGGAGCTAATTTGAATAATGATTTATATCAATATTTTAGAAATATATTTGATCAAAAAGAAGAAACAAAAATTAAAAAGTAGAATTAGATAAAATACTAGATAGTTTGGTTACAGAATTTGATGAAGAAGAATTACCATTAAAAAGACAAGAACAATTTGAGCAGCTAGTTGTAGACAATAATGGTTCAGAAAAGTAGAGCTCAGGCACAAATGGCATTAGAAAAAAATCTGTCTATGATGACTACAGAGATTTTATGCAGTTACTAACAGATGCTGCAATGAATCCAGAAGAATCTAAATCAAGTACAGCTACTCAAAAAAATTTGCAACAGCACTTTCAAGAAATAATATAGTTACAGCATTTAACGATATAACAGCAAAAAAATAGAATTAAAGTTCCATATGATATAGAAATAAATGTCGATAATTTTAATGATAAAACTCAAAAATGGTGAAGATGAAGAAGAAGTATTAAATAGATTTGAAGAATTAATTGAACAAGAAAAAGCAAGAAGAATTATCTAAAGCGAAGCTTGATCTATTCCAACAATTTTGTCTGTATGGAGGAGCTGCTGTTATCCTATATGGGGATAATTAAAACATTTATGGATAAAAGCTTTAGCCTTTTATAACTATCATTATTGGAATAGGTTTAATAATTTACCATTTTACATCAAAAATCAAAAATTACAAAAAAATTATACAACAAATAATAGAGGCTTATGATAAAAAAATTAGAAAGTGGACAGCAAATAATAAGAGCTATAATAGCTGAAATTGTTGACTTTAGAATAGAATTCAATGAGAGATGCTGAAAGTACAAAAAGTTTTAGATTTCTTTGAGCAAATAAGACCAGAAGAATACATTAGAAAAAAATTGGAACAAATGAAAGAAAAAAATAATGTAAGGGGAATATCATGGCAGAAATAATGGATAAAAATTAAATCAGCATTTAAATCTATAGCTTCAACTGAAGAGAAAGAAAAAAGAAACAGCTACAGTTTCGACAATAGAAAAAGATGCTAAGAAAAATGAAAAAAATGAGTATGAAGGTTTTGCAAGTGGTTTTCCAGAATGGGATTTAGAACCACCACAAGCACCTGTAAGGAGGAAAAGATAATGGATAAAGCTCCTAAAAATATATGCAGATTGGATAAAAAGTGTTAGATGTTTTAAAATCGGCTGAAGATGATGAAAACTCTTTAGCTTTGATGGAAAAAGGAGAGATTGTTTGCAATCTGGAGTTGCTGAAAGATTTTTAAATAAAATAGTAGCAGCAATGAACTTTAGATTAAAGAGAGCAATAGATAATTTTTCAAAAAAATCTTATAGAGGAGACGAAAATGAAACTATAAAAGGCTATCATGCAACTTAGAAAAAGAATTACAATTTTTTTATTAAAAGTTGTTAGTATAAAGGCACTTCCAGATAAAGAAAAAAAGCAGAACTTCGTAATATAATTGTAGCTCAATCAAATTCCATACAAGAATCACTTGAAAAAAAGTTCTGAGTCAGATAGAAGTGGTAAATTAGCAAGTATAGTAAAAAAATAATAGAGTAAATGTTCAGTGGGAAGGATAAAAATGAGTGATATAAAAAAAAGCAAAAAGAATTATTAAAAAGATATTCAAGTGCAAGAATACCTTTTATTGTGATCGATACTATGGAAAGAGATAGAACACTTGAAGTTTTAAAAGAAGTTGCAGATGAATTGACTATATCGTTTTTTTGTACATACAATGTCAAAAGGTATCTATGATTTATCAAGTGGAAAAGTTCTAAGTGAAGATAAATCTATATATAGTGCAATAGACTATATGAGTGACCAGATGAAAAGAAGACAGAACTTAACTTTAATTTTAACTGGTATACCTGATATAAGTAATGAAAATGCAGATGCAAAACAATTATTTGATTTAGTTACTCATGCCAATGAAAACAGGTGGGAGTATAATAGTTTTTCACTAATGGTGGCGTATGGAATCAGCTACAAAGATTGGGGATGACTTTAAAAAAATAGATAATCCTAATGAAGAAGAAATGTATGATATAATCAAAAATATATAAAAGATTATAGAAATGAAGTTAGTATCGAATGGGATGAAGGTGATATTAGAGAAGCGGCTTCAATATTGAATGGTGTTACTAGAATAGAAGCAGAAAAATGTTATAGCAACTTTAATTGCTAAAAAGAGATTACAAAAAGGAGATATGGATGAAGTAAGATTTGCAAAAGACAGACTATTTTCAAATATATCTGGTTTAGAGAAAATAGATGTAGATGAAAGTGTTGTTAATGTTGGTGGTCTAGCAGGTCTTAGAAAATGGCTTGATGAAAAGAAAGAACTTTTAAGAGTAGATAAAAAGATTTACTAAGATCAAAAAGGACTTCGTTCACCAAGAGGAATCTTACTTGTAGGGGTTCCAGGTTGTGGAAAATCTTTATCAGCAAAGGCAATATCTGCAAGTTGGAAATTACCACTATATAGACTTGACTTTGCAACTGTTCAAGGTAGTTATGTTGGACAATCTGAACAACAATTAAAAGATGCTTTGACAACAGCAGAAAATGTTTCACCTTGTATACTTTGGATAGATGAAATTGAAAAAGGTCTATCAGGAGCAGGAAGTTCAAATGATGGAGGAGTTTCTACAAGAATGGTAGGACAATTCTTATTCTGGTTACAAGAATCAAAGAAACAGGTCTTTGTTGTAGCAACTGCCAATGATGTATCTATGTTACCATCAGAACTTCTAAGAAGAGGAAGATTCGATGAGTTATTCTTTATTGATTTACCTACAGCAGAAGAAAGATACGATATTATCAAAATGTATATGAGAAAGTATTTAAGTTTAGACTTTGCTGGAGAATTAGCAGATAGAATAGTTGAAATGACAGAAGGCTTTACAGGTGCAGATTTAGAGTCGACAGTTAGAGATTTAGCATATAGAGTTATAGCTAATGATGATTTTGTTTTAGATGAAGAAAATGTAGTACAAGCATTTAAAAATGTTGTTCCACTTTCTCAAACTAGTCCAGAGAAAATTGCTGCTATTAGAGATTGGGGTAAAGAAAGGGCTGTTCCTGCTTCTGGAAAACCAATAGGAGCAGAAGAAATTAAGACTAGTACAGAATCAAGAACAAGAAAAATTACTTGTATAATAGGAGGAACTATGCCTAAGATTATGTTAAAAAAATCCAACAGAAACAAAGACAGAAAGCTACAATAATCTATCTTTAACAAAACCTGTTGAAAAAGACTAAAACAACAGTTGAGCCTGTAACTTTACAAAGATTACTAAGAAAAACGTTCAAAAAGATATATGGAAGCTATGGGAGCTCTTGATACTGGGGGACATGTTAACAATCAAGAAAAAAATTAATGAGCTTATTGAAGCTATAAGAGAAGAATTTCCAGAAGTTGAATTAATAAAAAAACAGGGATATTTATCGGTATGGTGTCTAAATGTTTTTTTAGGTGATCCTTATGAAGTTCACACAGTAGACTTCACTCATACAATAATAAAAACATTATAAACAAGGAGAAGTTTTACCAGATGGTATGGAAAAAGCAAGAGCTATAGCAGCAAGAAATATATATATGTATATAGAAGTTTACACTGATCACTGTTGTGCTATCAGTGCAGATGGAACAGTTTCTATAATATAACTTTGGGAGATGTTTGTACAGGTGGAAACCCAAGAGAAGTTACATGTGAAGATATCTTAAAATTATATGAAATAGCATATTAAAAATAAAAAAAGGACTGTTTTTTTAACAGTCCTTTATTTTTTTATCCATTTATTCCACTCATAAGAATTTCGTTATTTTCATCTAATTCAATATTGGCAAGATGTCCAAAAAGATAATCAGGTTCACAATCTAAATCAAAATTACAACTTATATCATCTTCATTTTCTATATAAAAATTAATGTATGCAATATATAATGAATTAAAAATTCATCTTCTGTAAGAGGAGCAGAAAATTCTAAATCCTGAACCTCCCACGACTGACACCCTACGAGTGCTAGAGTCGCAGGGTTCTTGGGTAATAGTTGCTTTTGTTAGCCAACTCAAATTTACCAAGCTATCCCCATAGTTCCTACGGTTCATATATTTTTATTTAAGCACTTATACCTAATATCCTTAGTCCTTCTTTTAGTATGTTTTTGGCTGCATTTATATCTCTATTATGCACAGCTCCACATACTGGACAAGTCCATTCTCTCACACTTAAATCTTTTACTTCTTCATTTCTATATCCACAACAATTACATATTTGACTACTTGCAAAAAAATTTATCTACTCTTACTATTGTTTTTTTCCATGCCATTTCGCTTTTATAACCTAGTATTCTATTAAATTCACTCCATGATACATCTACAATATTTCTTGCTAATTTATGATTTTTTTACCATATTTTTTTACTTGTAAATCTTCCATACAAATAATATCATATTCTTTTTATTAGCATTGTTGATAACTTTTGCAAAAAAATCTTCTCTTTGATTTGATATTTTCTCAAATAATCTTGCTACTTTTTATTCTAGCTTTATTTCTATTTGAACTACCCTTTGGTTTTCGTGATAGTTTTTCTTTGTAATATCGCTAGTTTATTCAAAGATTTTTTTGTAAATATTTTGGATTTTCTATTGAGATTTCATCACTGGTAATCGCAAAGTCCTTTATACCTAAATCTATTCCAACATTCTTATTTGTACTTTCTAATTTTTTTCTACTTCCACATCAGTACAACATAAAGATATATAATATTTTTCCACTAGGTACTTGGGTTATTGTTGCATTTATTATTCTTCCTTGTGGTTTTATTTTATCTCTTATTTTTAGTCTTCCTAACTTAGGTACTTTTTATCCATTTATCTAAAAAAACTCTATATTATTATTTGTATAATTGGTTCTGTATGATTTTCTATTATCTTTCTTAGATTTAAACTTTGGATAGCCACTTCCACTAAAAAAGTTTTTTTATATGCTTTATCTAAATCTTTTAAAAGAATTTTTGTAAAGAAAAATTTATCTACATCTTTTAACCATTCTTTCTCTTGTTTTTAAAACTGTTAATTCTTTACTACACTCACTATATGAAATAGATTTTTTTCTCTTTGCTATATAGTTCTTGTTTTAAATCTAAAAAATGATTATAGACATATCTTACACAACCAAAAAGTACAATTTAATATTGTTATTTGAGTTTTAGTTGGATAAAATCTAAACTTATATGCTTTTTTTCCATGTGATTTCACCTCCATTTACCTATATATAGTATACCACTTTTTATACTATAAGTAAATGAAAAAGTAAAAATTTTTTTCTAAATATATGAACCTAAAACTGACTCAGTCGTTTTAGAGGTTGTCGTTCACATAAGTACGCTACCACTTATGCAGTTCTCTTTAGCATATACACTCCTTAATAAATTAAGGAGATTAGCCTCGAACTTCTAATATTTCTATTAAGCACAGACTATATCTTATCCCACAGCTCTATCTGTTTGGGTCTACCCACTTCCACTAGCTTTAGTGTACTTCCCTCAGGAGGAATAGTCGTTGAACCTCACCTTTCGGTCTTGGCTGCTGATTGCCCATTATCTTAACACTTAGGATTTAACCTTATGTCATCTAGTATATTTTTTTCTGCTTTCGCCACTTTCACACTTATACCATATTATTTAGGTACTATGTTGTAGTTATACTAGCTTTAGGGGTTTCCAGCAATTCGAGTAGTATTGATAGCTTTTTTAAAGTTGCTACCTCTACATACATATTTCTATATATGCTGACTATACTTAATGGTCTAACTCATGACTGACACCCTACGAGTGCTAGAGTCACAAGTGTGCGACCATATTTTTAATCAATTTTAGCTTTTTTTCTTTTTTTGATAGTTGTTTTTCTATCTCATCATTTAAACCATAGAACATTCCTTCATCTTCAATAAAAGTTTTACATATTAATTTCTTATTTTTTTATCTATCCAATCTAATTTATCTTCAATTAGTTTTAATATATCTTCAGAGAAATTGATATCATTTTCATCATCAAATTCTATTATAATATCAACATCATTTCTATTCCAAAGACTAATTGTTCCATTTATTTCAACCTCGTCTTCAATTTTTAGTTTTTAGAAAGATATTTGCTATTTTTTTAAAATATTTTTTTACTTCTTTTAAATTCATAATAGACCTCCTTAAAAAAATTAAACTTATATTATAAAAAAAGTATAACAGAAATATGTAAAAGTAAAGAAATTAAGGTTGACAATAAAAAGATAAAAAGTTTATAATATCTAAGTTATAATTATAAAGAAAAAAATTAGATTAAATAAGAAAGGAGGGTAAAATGCCTACTCTAAGTCAATTAGTAAAAAAAGGAAGACAAACATTAACTGAAAAGAAAAATCTCCAGCTTTACAAGGAAACCCACAAAGAAGAGGAGTTTGTATCAGAGTGTACACTACTACACCTAAAAAACCAAACTCAGCTTTAAGAAAAAGTTGCCAGAGTAAAAATTAACAAATGGAATTGAAGTTACATGTTATATTCCTGGTGAAGGACACAACTTACAAGAACACTCAATCGTTCTAGTAAGAGGAGGAAGAACAAAGGATTTACCAGGGGTTAGATATAAAATCATTAGAGGTGCTTTAGATACTGCTGGTGTTGCAAAGAGAAAACAAGGAAGATCTAAGTACGGAGCGAAAAACGCATAATAAAACGAATAAAGGAGGTGTAAAATTAATGTCAAGAAGAAGAGCTGCGGTAAAAAGAGATGTTTTACCTGATTCAAGATACTCTGATAAAGTTGTAACTAAAGTAATCAACTCAATAATGCTAGATGGGAAAAATCAATAGCTGAAGGAATATTCTACTCAGCAATGGATTTAATAAAAGAAAAAACTGGACAAGAAGGATATGATGTTTTCAAACAAGCTTTAGAAAATATTAAACCTCAAATAGAAGTTAGATCTAGAAGAATTGGAGGAGCTACATACCAAGTTCCAGTTGAAGTAAAAAGCTGATAGACAACAAACACTTGCTATAAGATGGTTAACTACTTATACAAGAGCAAGAAAAGAATATGGAATGATAGAAAAACTTGCAGCAGAATTAATTGCAGCAGCAAATAATGAAGGTGCAACTATTAAGAAAAAAGAAGATACTTATAAGATGGCAGAAGCTAACAGAGCGTTCGCACACTATAGAGTATAATAATATAAATGTTTTCGTTTTAAATCGAGGAGGATAAATTTAATGGCTAGGAAAGTATCATTAGATATGACTAGAAACGTTGGAATAATGACCCATATCGATGCGGGGAAAACAACAACAACAGAAAGAATATTATTTTATACTGGAGTTGAAAGAAAAATAGGAGAAGTTCACGAAGGTCAAGCTACAATGGACTGGATGGAACAAGAGCAAGAAAGAGGAATTACAATTACTTCTGCTGCTACTACATGTTTCTGGAAAGGACACAGAATAAATATAATAGACACACCAGGTCACGTGGATTTTACTGTTGAAGTTGAAAGATCTCTAAGAGTACTAGATGGGGCTGTTGCAGTGTTCTCAGCTGTTGATGGTGTACAACCACAATCGGAAACAGTATGGAGACAAGCTGATAAATATAAAGTACCAAGACTAGCTTTCTTTAACAAAATGGATAGAATTGGTGCAAACTTTGATATGTGTGTATCAGATATTAAAGAAAAATTAGGTTCAAATCCAGTACCTATACAAATTCCTATAGGTGCAGAAGACCAATTTGAAGGAGTAGTAGACCTAATAGAAATGAAAGAAGTTGTTTGGCCAGTAGATTCAGACAATGGACAACATTTTGATGTAAAAGATATTAGAGCAGAATTACAAGAAAAAGCTGAAGAAGCAAGACAATATATGCTTGAATCTATAGTTGAAACTGATGATGCACTAATGGAAAAAAATTCTTTGGTGGAGAAGAAATAACTAAAGAAGAAATAGTAAAAGGACTAAGAAAAGCTACTATAGACAATACAATAGTTCCAGTTGTTTGTGGAACAGCGTTCAAAAATAAAGGTATCCAAGCTTTTATTAGATGCTATAGTAAACTTCATGCCAGCTCCAACAGACGTTGCAATGGTTGAAGGAAGAGACCCTAAAGATCCTGAAAAAAATTAATAGACAGAGAAATGTCAGATGAGGCACCTTTCGCATCTCTAGCTTTCAAAGTTATGACAGACCCATTTGTAGGAAGATTAACATTCTTCAGAGTATATTCTGGTATAGTTGAAAAAGGAGCTACTGTTCTTAACTCAACAAAAGGAAAGAAAGAAAGAATGGGAAGAATACTTCAAATGCATGCTAACAAAAGAGAAGAAATTGAACAAGTATACTGTGGAGATATAGCTGCTGCAGTTGGATTGAAAGATACAACTACAGGAGATACTCTTTGTGCTGAAGATGCACCAATAGTTCTTGAACAAATGGAATTCCCTGAACCAGTTATCTCAGTTGCGGTTGAACCAAAAACTAAAAATGACCAAGAAAAAATGGGAATTGCACTATCAAAACTTGCAGAAGAAGACCCTACTTTTAGAGTTAGAACTGATGAAGAAACAGGTCAAACAATTATCTCAGGAATGGGAGAATTACACCTAGAAATCATCGTAGATAGAATGAAGAGAGAATTCAAAGTAGAATCTAATGTTGGTAAACCTCAAGTTGCTTACAGAGAAACTATAACTCAATCTTATGATCAAGAAGTTAAGTATGCTAAACAATCTGGAGGTAGAGGACAATATGGACACGTTAAAATTATCCTTGAACCAAACCCAGGTAAAGAATTTGAATTTGTAAATAAAATAACAGGAGGAGTAATTCCTAGAGAATATATACCTGCTGTTGAAAAAGGATGTAGAGAAGCTCTTGAATCAGGAGTTATCGCTGGATATCCTTTAGTTGATGTAAAAGTAACTCTATATGATGGATCATATCACGAAGTTGACTCATCAGAAATGGCGTTCAAAATAGCTGGATCAATGGCACTTAAACAAGCTGCTACAAAAGCTAAACCAGTAATATTAGAACCAGTATTCAAAGTAGAAGTAACTACTCCAGAAGAATACATGGGAGATATCATTGGAGACTTAAACTCAAGAAGAGGAATGGTATCTGGAATGATTGATAGAAATGGTGCTAAGATAATAACTGCTAAAGTACCTCTATCAGAAATGTTTGGATACGCAACTGACTTAAGATCTAAATCTCAAGGAAGAGCAACTTATTCTTGGGAATTTTCTGAATATCTTCAAGTACCTGCTTCAATCCAAAAGCAAATACAAGAAGAAAGAGGAAAATAATTTACTTTTTATACAAAAATAGTGTATAATATAGTAATAAAATTATATGAAAAAAATAATGTAAAAATAAATAGTTAACTAGGAGGAAAAAAATGGCTAAAGAAAAATTTGAAAGAAGCAAACCACATGTAAACATTGGAACAATTGGACACGTTGACCATGGAAAAACAACAACAACTGCTGCTATATCTAAGGTATTATCTGATAAAGGATTAGCTAAAAAAGTAGATTTTGACCAAATTGATGCTGCTCCAGAAGAAAAAGAAAGAGGAATTACTATCAATACAGCTCATATTGAATATGAAACAGCAAATAGACACTATGCTCACGTTGACTGTCCAGGACACGCGGACTATGTTAAAAAAATATGATAACTGGTGCTGCACAAATGGACGGAGCTATACTTGTTGTATCAGCTGCTGATGGTCCTATGCCTCAAACAAGAGAACATATCTTACTTTCTAGACAAGTTGGAGTACCATATATTATTGTTTATTTAAATAAATCAGATATGGTTGATGATGAAGAATTACTAGAATTGGTAGAAATGGAAGTTAGAGAATTATTAACTGAATATGGATTCCCAGGAGATGACATCCCTGTAATTAGAGGTTCATCATTAGGAGCTTTAAATGGTGAAGAAAAATGGATAGAAAAGATAATGGAACTTATGGATGCAGTAGATAGTTATATCCCTACTCCTGAAAGAGCAGTAGATCAACCATTCTTGATGCCAATAGAAGACGTTTTCACTATCACAGGAAGAGGAACAGTTGTTACTGGAAGAGTTGAAAGAGGAATCATCAAAGTTGGAGAAGAAATTGAAATAGTTGGAATTAAACCTACAACTAAAACAACTTGTACAGGGGTTGAAATGTTTAGAAAACTTCTTGATCAAGGTCAAGCAGGAGATAACATTGGAGTTCTATTAAGAGGAACTAAGAAAGAAGAAGTTGAAAGAGGACAAGTTCTTGCTAAACCAGGAAGTATTCACCCTCATACAAACTTTAAAGGAGAAGTTTACGTATTAACTAAAGATGAAGGAGGAAGACATACTCCATTCTTCTCAGGATACAGACCTCAATTCTACTTCAGAACTACTGACATCACTGGTGCAGTTACTCTACCTGAAGGAGTAGAAATGGTAATGCCAGGAGATAACATCACTATGACTGTAGAATTAATCCACCCAATCGCTATGGAACAAGGATTAAGATTCGCTATCAGAGAAGGTGGAAGAACTGTTGCTTCTGGAGTTGTTTCTGAAATAATTAAATAATAAAAAGTAATTTTTTTATAAAGAGGGACACTAGAAGCAGCTAGTGTCCTTTTTCTTTTCTAAATGAGAAAAAAAGGAGGAATTAAATAAAATAAAATGAATAATAATCTATATAAAATGGAAAATACTTTTACGTTCTTTAGCAAAAGAGGTATAAAAAGTGTAAAAATATTCATTAGGATTAGTACTAATATTTTTTTAATGTTAGGTATAAATGCTTTTTCAGAAGAAATTTTTACCACTGAACAAGTATCAACTTCAAAAAAAGATATAAAAAGCTTCAGTAGAAAATTTAAAAGATAAGGTAGAACAAGTTAAAGAAAAGAATGAAAAAGATATAAAAAAATTTAAGATTAGAATTAATTCAACTTATGGAACAAGGAAACCAAGTAGTAAAATCACCTTGGGCTTCTTTGGCAATTTGAGTAAACTACTATTATGACAATTGGGGAGGAACTTATAGAGGTAGAGGAGATAAGACAGAAAAAAATATCCTTATGAAGGAATACTTGAAAGAGATACAAATGAAATGTATAGATATATAGCCACTAATAGTGCTATGTATTCAAATTTATCTAAAAGTACTAATGTGAGGTCTGCTTCAACAAATAGGAGAAAAGGCTTATCTAATTATGGCATAGCTAGTAATATATCTCAAAAGGAACCAATAGTATCATTAGAACTAAATGCTGGCATAAGTCCAAGAGTGATTAATAAAAAATCACCTAACACAGCACCTACACCACCAGATATACTATTACCAACTTTTGAGCCTAAATTTGTTAACCCACCAGTTATACCTAATGCTCCTCACTCACCTACATTAACACTGCCTAGTTTTAATGTAAATGTTCGTTCAGCTGCTAATGACTCAAGACCTGTTATTATGGGAAATGGTAGAAATTCTTTAATTCAAGAAGTAGCTATAACATCAGGAAATTTTTAAAAATAAAAAGAAATCCTATAAGAGCTGCTATAGATAAAGACCAAAGAGAAGTTGATACAATGGAGCCGAAACCTCCAAAAAAATGTGGAATTATAGTTATTCAGATTATTCAGGAAGAAATGCTTTTCATGAATCTGGGATACAGGTAATTGATCAATTTTCAGGAATAATATCTAATTATGTAGGTGGAACAAGTGAAAATGCTGGTAAAGGTAGAACTTGGGGACCTTTGACAACATCTTCAGTAACTCTTTCTGGAGAAAGTAATGTTGGATATCAAAAAGAATTTAGCTTTTCTTTCAGTAAATAAAGGTGCAATGCTAAATAATGCAGATTTTTTTGTATACAAATCCAATAATGACAAGCAATTATCTAAATGAATTTGTGCATCAAGATGTACATGATAAAGATCGTTTAGATTCAAATGAGAATCAATACTTCCAGTGGTAGACAGTTCAACATCACATATTAGAGCAGGAATCTTTTAATTCAGTAGGAAATGGAGAACTTTTTAAAAAGCTTATGACGATATGGTTGCATATCAAACTACTACAGCTCAGAAAATTTTTGACAGCTAATACAACAATAATTAATCAACATACTTTTTAAATAGTGGAAAAATAATAATTGAAGGGCTAATACTTTCTAGGAAAATACATATAGTCATAATGGTGGATCAAGAGTAAGGCAGTCTACTATTAATACTGGAAATATAATATTTCAGCCATATTCTGATGGTACTAATATTTTTGAAAAGAATACTGCAGTTTTTGTTATTTCGAAGGATACACATGATACAGAAACAACAGTACCTCAAATACAAGATAGTATAAACTATAATGCAGGTAAAATAAAAAATGTACACAACTAATGCAGTAGGTCTAGTAGCAGATCCTGAACAAAAAGACCTGTTAGTTTAATAAATAGAGATACTTTTGAATTATATGGAGAAAATTCAGCAGCAATCTATTTAAAAATGCAGTAGCTTTAGATATACAAACAACAAATGATAAAAATTTTACTTTAGATACAAAAAGATAATTCTAATAGTACTTTAAGTACTAATTCTTCATATAAACCTATAAAAATATCTGGTGATAAAAAGTATAGGTTTATATAGCGTTGCAAGTGGAAGTACTGTTGAAGGAACTTTGCTCTTGATATAGGAGCCATTGGAGTAGGAAATGAAAAATTCACTACTACAACTATTTCAAATTTAACAGATGGAGTTAATCTAACTAATCATAGTATAAATACAAGTGGAAGCACTGATGATATAGAAGGTTCATATGGAATACTTTCAAAATCACCTACTGATTTAACAAGTCATAAAATTAGAATATTTGATAAGGCAGTAGGGAATGTTGGAGCTTTACCCAGCAGATAACGTTGAATTAAAAACTTGGTGGAGGAAGTATAGAGTTAAATGGTGGAAGTACTGCAAAAGATAATATAGGTATATATATAGATGGACAGGGAGCAGTTACTTCAACAGGAAGTATTAAGTTAGATGGAGGAGTTGGAAGTAGGAATCTATGCTAAGGGTGGAAATTTACCTACAGGAGTTTCAAATAATGTTACAGTAAGAGAAATAAAAGGTAGTGGAACTAAAAAAATACAGTTTTCATTTATGGAAGTGATGGAGCAAAAAAATTAAACTATCTGATGGGACTTTACCCAATGGAACAGCTTTATCAAAGGGAGCTACTTATGGCTTAAATATAAGTAATGCAACTGTAGATACAGATGCAAGTACATCTAATAAAAAGATACAGGAGCAGTTTTTTGCAACAGGAGCAGGAACCGAAATATCTATAAATAAGACAGCTACTTTATCAACAACAGCTAGTCCTAATATAAATATAACAGGAACAAAATTAACAGATCCAGGAACAGAGAAGTATGTTGGTTTTGGATTAATGGCTAAAGATGGAGCAACAATAAGAGCTAAAAATAATTATATAAAATTACTAATGGTTCTACAGCAGTTGCCTCTGTAGGTTCAGGTTCTAAAGTGGAAATGAATGGAGGAAAGATAGATTATACAGGTAAAGGTTATGCTTTTATATGCAACTCCAGGTAATACTATAGATATAAGTGGTGTTAAATTAATTTTAGATGGAAATGCAGTAGCATATGAAAGAGATTTAGCAACATCTTTTCCAATAATAACTGATACAAATACAAGTATTCATATAAAATCAAAAAGATGTTGTAGTTTTTAAATGTAAAACATGCAAGTCCTCTAAATGTTTCATCTTTAGTGAGTACCGTAGTAAATAGTTGGGCAGGACTTTCAACAATTCCAACTTATGATATAGGAGCAATCAATTATAAGATGACAACTATTGATTAAAAAAATATGGCCGCACACTTGTGACTCTAGCACTCGTAGGGTGTCAGTCATGAGTTAGACCATTAAGTATAGTCAGCATATATAGAAATATGTATGTAGAGGTAGCAACTTTAAAAAGCTATCCAATACTACTGAATTGCTGGAAACCCCTAAAACTAGTATAACTACAACATAGTACCCTAAATAAAAAATATGGTACAAGTGTGAAAGTGGCGAAAAGCAGAAAAAAATATACTAGATGACATAAGGTTAAATCCTAAGTGTTAAGATAATGGGCAATCAGCAGCCAAGACCGAAAGGTAAGGTTCAACGACTATTCCTCCTGAGGGAAGTACACTAAAAGCTAGTGGAAGTGGGTAGACCCAAACAGATAGAGCTGTGGGATAAGATATAGTCTGTGCTTAATAGAAATATTAAGAAGTTCGAGGCTAATCTTCTTAATTTATTAAGGAGTGTATATGCCAAGAGAACTGCATAAAGTGGTAGCGTACTTATGTGAACGACAACCTCTAAAACGACTGAGTCAGTTTTAGGTTCATATATTTAGAAAAAAATTTTACTTTTTCATTTACTTATAGTATAAAAAGTGGTATACTATATATAGGTAAATGGAGGTGAAATCACATGGAAAAAGCATATAAGTTTAGATTTTATCCAACTAAAACTCAAATAGCAATATTAAATTGTACTTTTGGTTGTGTAAGATATGTCTATAATCATTTTTTTAGATTTAAAACAAGAGCTATATAACAAAGAGAAAAATCTATTTCATATAGTGAGTGTAGTAAAAGAATTAACAGTTTTAAAACAAGAGAAAGAATGGTTAAAAGATGTAGATAAATTTTCTTTACAAAAATTCTTTTAAAAGATTTAGATAAGGCATATAAGAACTCTTTTAGTGGAAGTGGCTATCCAAAAATTTAAATCTAAGAAAGATAATAGAAAATCATACAGAACCAATTATACAAATAATAATATAGAGTTTTTAGATAAATGGATAAAAAGTACCTAAGTTAGGAAAAACTAAAAATAAGAGATAAAATGAAACCACAAGGAAGAATAATAAATGCAACAATAACACAAGTACCTAGTGGAAAATATTATATATCTCTGTGTTGTACAGATGTGGAAGTAGAAAAATTAGAAAGTACAAATAAGAATGTTGGAATAGATTTAGGTATAAAGGACTTTGCGATTACCAGTGATGAAATCTCAATAGAAAATCCAAAATATTTACAAAAATCTTTGAATAAACTAGCGATATTACAAAGAAAAACTATCACGAAAACCAAAGGGTAGTTCAAATAGGAATAAAGCTAGAATAAAAAGTAGCAAGATTATTTGAGAAAAATATCAAATCAAAGAGAAGATTTTTTTGCAAAAATTATCAACAATGCTAATAAAAAGAATATGATATTATTTGTATGGAAGATTTACAAGTAAAAAAATATGGTAAAAATCATAAATTAGCAAGAAATATTGTAGATGTATCATGGAGTGAATTTAATAGAATACTAAGTTATAAAGCGAAATGGCATGGAAAAACAATAGTAAGAGTAGATAAATTTTTGCAAGTAGTCAAATATGTAATTGTTGTGGATATAGAAATGAAGAAGTAAAAGATTTAAGTGTGAGAGAATGGACTTGTCCAGTATGTGGAGTTGTACATAATAGAGATATAAATGCAGCCAAAAACATATTAAAAAGAAGGACTAAGGATATTAGGTATAAGTGCTTAAATATATAATATATGAACCGTAGGAACTATGGGGATAGCTTTGGTAAATTTAGTTGGCTAACAGAAGCAACTACTACCCAAGAACCCTGCGACTTCAGTCGTGGGAGGTTCAGGGTTTATCTGCATATAATATAGATCAAGATATAAATAAAAAAGAATGTAGTTTTAGGAACAGCAGATAATAATTCTAAATTATTTGTTAGAAATATGTCAATTCAAAAGAGCTAAGATGAATCTAGCTTCTGGAAAGAATGTGACAGCATATTTAGATGCTTCAGACTTAACAAATTTAGAAAATAGTACTGTTATAGGCTTAGATATGAACTCAAGTGCCAATGCAGCTGGCAGAAATGAAACTCAAATAAATTTAGCTAGTGGTTCAAGTGTCAATGCAGACAGAATAGATGCTGGAAGTGGAGCAATTGGTCTATTTATAAACTATGGAGAAGCTAACATTGCTAGTGGAGCTAAAGTAAATGTTGAAAAGTCAGGACTTAATGATGCCAATGCAAAAGCAGTTGGAGTATATGCAGTAAATGGTTCTACTGTTAACAATGAAGGTGAAATCAATGTTGGTGGAGAAGGTTCAATAGGAGTTTTAGGAATCTCTTATAGAAAAAGATAGTAATGGAGTTTTTAAAAAGAAATGAATTTGGAGCTAAAACCAAATGCAGGAGATGTTGGTGTAGTAAATAAAGGTAAAAATAGAACTTGATGGTAAAAAAGCAGTTGGTATCTATATAGAAAATAATGATAGTAATACTAGTGCTCCTCATACAATAGAAGCAACTAATGATACTAATGGTACTATAAATATGTCAGGTCAAGAAGCTATTGGTATGGCTGCAAAAACTTGGAAATTTAGTAAATAAAGGTGCAATCAATATTACAGCTGACAAAGGAATAGGAATGTTTTGTAGAAACAGATGGAGTTAGGACCAGCTACTATGACAAATGACTCTACTGGTACTATTTCAATAGGAGATTCTACAAGTGAAAGTGTTCTAAGAATAGGAATGTTTACTAAAAACCAAAATGTAAAAATAACAAATAAAGGTAAAAATAGATGCTGGAAAAAGAATTCATATGCTATTTATGGAAAAAGATGTACAATTAACATCAGGATCTGAATTAAATGTTGGAGATAATGGAGTAGGAATATTCTCAACATCAACAACACCAGCAACACCTAATATTGATATACAAGCAGGAGCTAAAATTAATTTAGGTAAAGATGAAGCAGTTGGAGTATTCTTAGGAACAGATGCAGCTACAGGAGTTCAAGCTAATGGAGTTAGAATAAATGATGCTGGAAGTATTATGAATATAGGAGATAATTCATATGGATATGTTCTAAAAAGGAACAGGAACTACTTTTTACAAACTCAAGTTCTGGTAGTGTGACTTTAGGAACAAAAATCAGTTTACTTATATTCAGATGATACCACTGGAAATATAACAAATAATGTTGCGTTAACTTCAAATGGTTCAGCTGCAGGAACTCCAATAGCAAGTGCAATAGGTGGACAAAACTATGGAATTTACTCAGCAGGAACTGTAGTAAATAATGCAAATATAGACTTTTCTAAAGGAATAGGAAATGTTGGAATTTACAGTATTAAAGGTGGAACTGCAACAAATAATTCTACAATAACTGTAGGAGATTCAAATGCACAAGGAAACCTATATTCTTTAGGTATGGCAGCAGGATATGCGAGAACAGATAGTGGAAATATAATAAATAATGGAACAATAAATGTTGTAGGAAAAGATGCTATAGGAATGTATGCATCAGGACCAGGTTCGACTGCAACAAATAATGCAGGACATACAATAAATCTATCTGGTGATGGTTCTATGGGTATGTATTTGGATAATGGAGCTATAGGTGTAAATAATGGTACAATAACAACAGTAGGAAATCCAAAAAGGAGCAGTTGGAGTAGTTGTAAGAAAATGGTGCAGAATTTACTAATAATGGGATAGTTAATATAAGTTCTAAAGATGGATATGCTAAATATGTAAAAGGTGGAATAATTAAAAATTATGGAAGTTTTGTTGTAAGTAATGGTGCAACAGAAGATTATGCTGTTGGAAACAAGCCAACAGGGAAGGAATTAATTGTAAATGGAGTAAAAGTTGTTGATATAAATGCTCCTTTAGGAACAACAACTGCAACAATAACTATTAATGGAATTCCACATACACCTGTTATAACAAATATTTCTGGAACAAGAAGTATGTTAACATCTAATGTTGGAATGTATATAGATACTTTGAGAGGAACAAAACCCTATAAGTGGTTCATTAGGGATACTTGGTGATTCAGCAGATTTGATAGTAGGCTCTGAAGCTGCTCGAACTACTACAAGTAGAGGTATACAAGTTCCAAATAGAATAATAGCTCCATATAATGTAGTAATGGCAGCTAATTCGTCAATAAGATATTGGAATATTTATTCAGGTTCTTTAACTTGGATAGCAACAGCAACTCTCAATAAAACAACAGGTTTAATTGAAAATATGTATTTAGCAAAAATACCATATACAGCTTTTTGCTGGAAAATGAAGCTACGCCAGTTGCAGTATCAGATACATATAATTTCTTAGATGGATTGGAACAAAGATATGGGGTTGAAGAGCTTGGAACTAGAGAAAATAGAGTATTCCAAAAACTAAACTCTATAGGTAAGAATGAAGAAATTTTATTCTATCAAGCAACAGATGAAATGATGGGACACCAATATGCTAATGTTCAACAAAGAATACAAGCAACTGGAGATATCTTAAATAAAGAATTTAATTATTTAAGAAATGAATGGTCTAATCCAAGTAAAAGATTCTAACAAGATAAAAACTTTTGGAACTAATGGAGAATATAAAACAAGTACAGCAGGAGTAATTGATCTATAAGAATAATGCTTATGGAGTAGCTTATGTTCATGAAGATGAAACAGTAAGACTTGGAGAAGGAACAGGTTGGTATGCAGGTATAGTTAATAATACATTTAAGTTTAAAGATATAGGAAATTTAAAGAAGAGCAATTACAAGGAAAAGTAGGTATATTTAAATCAATACCATTTGACCATAATAATAGCTTAAATTGGACAATATCAGGAGATATCTTTGCAGGATACAACAAGATAAATAGAAGATTCTTAGTAGTAGATGAAGTATTCAGTGCAAAAGGAAGATATCACACTTATGGTCTAGGTCTAAAGAATGAAGTATCTAAAGAATTTAGATTAAGTGAATCATTTACATTAAAACCTTATGCAGCTCTAGGTTTAGAATACGGAAGAGTATCTAAGATAAGAGAAAAAAATCAGGAGAAATTAAGTTAGATGTAAAATCAAATGATTATTTCTCAGTAAGACCAGAAATTGGAGCTGAATTAGGATTCAAACATTATTTCGATAGAAAAACAGTAAAAGTAGGAGTATCAGTAGCTTACGAAAATGAGTTGGGAAGAGTAGCTAATGGTAAGAATAAAGGCTAGGGTAGCTGGAACAAATGCTGATTACTTCAATATCAGAGGAGAAAAAGATGACAGAGCAGGAAATGTTAAAGCAGATCTTAATATCGGTATAGATAACCAAAGAGTAGGAATAACAGCTAATGTAGGTTATGATACAAAAGGAAATAATGTAAGAGTAGGAGTAGGACTAAGAGTGATATTCTAATTTAATATTTAAGGAGAAGATTGAAATTTTTTTCAATCTTCTTTTTTAGTTAGAAAACAGTTTTAATATGGGAATTTCTAGATTTTTATAATTGTAATTTTTTTGACGAAAAGTATTAATATTATTGACAAAACAGCGTTTAAAAGTTATAATTGTAGTAAATAAAAAAATAACGTTATCATATCTAAAAAAATATAAAATAACTTAGATATAGTGGAATGTTAGCTAAAGGAAATTATGCTTTAAATTTTTAGGGGAATCAAAAATGAACAGTAATAATCTAGACACTATGGAGAAAAATCTACGATCAATTGCAAAAAAGATATGAGAATGTTAAGTACTCAATTGGACTTGCAGTACTTTTTTTAAATGAAGGGTACAAGTGCATTTTTCAGATGATAATCATGTACAAGAAATAGAGAAACAAAAAGATATTTTTACAGATGTCAAAAAGAAAAGTCTGAAATTAAAGAGAAAAAGTCAGTAAAACAGGCAAACCAAAAGATAAAAGGCATCTTGGGCAAATATGCAATTTGGAGCTAATGATATATATAGCAAATATTTTTCTGTACCTAAGGCTAAAGTGGATAAGACTTCTCTTGTAAAAAGTGAAAAAAACTGTCTTATTAGCTAATGCAGATAATGCTAGTACTTTACCTATGTTTGCTAAACTATTAACAGATATAGAAGAAACTACAGAAACTAGAACACAAGTACCTACAATATCAGAAATAAATGCAAGCAAAGATAACTTAAGAAATTCAGTCGGAAATTTACAAAATAAAATTAATTCAGCAAGACAAGAAAATAATAAAGAAATAGAAGGTTTAAAATTAGAATTAACTCAACTTATGGAACAAGGAGATCAAGTAGTTAAATCACCATGGTCATCTTAGCAATTTGGAGCTAACTATATGTACAATGAATGGGGTGGTACATATAAAGGAAGAGGAGATAAAAGCAGAAAAAGTATGCTTTTGAAGGAATATTTACTAGAAGTTTAAATTCATTTGAAAGAGTAGTTTCTCCTTTGAGTGAAAAAAATATGATCAATTAGAGTTTTCTACAAATAAATATTCAGCTTTAACAAGTTCTAGAAGAGGACTAGCTTCAGGTTATGGATTAACAAGTGTAGAAAGAAAACAAGAACCACTAGTTTCAATAGAAATTAATGCAGCTGTAAAGCCTAAGACTATACAAAAAGAGTCCACTTGCATTGAGCATACCTGAAATAAGTGCACCTGATGTACATAAGCCAACTATCAATCCAAGTCCAACAATAAACTTGGAATTACCACAACCTAATACACCTAGTAAAGTAGTTGTTATTGCAAAACCTAATGCAGAACCATTTACAGGATTTTTATTTTGATGGAACGTGGAACCATAGAGAGTTAAGAGATAATATTTCTATTTATTCAGGAATAGATCCTGCTTCTTTAATAGGAAATATAGATAATAGAAATCCTACTCCTGCAGCAATGACAGGTTCGTATAATGGTAGACAACTTGAAGGAACACGTATAATAAATGAAAATAATAGATATACTAATGCTTACTATATAAATAGTCAAACTAATGCAACTAAAATTGAAAAATAATACTTTCTATTTAAGAGGCATTATCCTACTGACACTTATAATGACAGTAATACTAGAGCACATTTAGGAATATCTAATAATGGGCATAAAATCTATAATGATGGACATGGAAACGGTATTCCAGATGAAGGTGTTGTTGGAGTTCATACAGTGGGAGATTTAAATATTAAAAATATAGTATTTAATCTATATGGAAGAGCAGGAGCAGTAACTACTGAAACTTGGAGACACGGAGTAGTAGATTTAGATAACATAACTATAAATATGTATAATAGCGACAACATGGGATTCTATAATATGCCAATTGCTAGATATACTTATAAATATTTTTAGAACTGGAAAAGAGTGGCGTACTTCAGTTGGAGGTTTTACAGGAAAAGCTAATGTAAATGTATATGGAAGAAACAACTCTGTTTATCTAACTACAGGAATATCATATATGAAACATTGGGAAAATGAAGGTTTGATACAATCAGATGGAGCTTCAAATATAGTATATTCAAGTTTTTCTTATGCTCCAACTTTATCTAAACTTGTAAGTCCAACTTCAGTTGACTATTCTAAGTATACAAACACAGTAAAATTAGCAAATGTTAAGCTATATGGGGATGAAAAATATAGGTATGTATTTTGGTAGTAGAATGAAAGGAAATGCTGCTAAAAGTACATAGAGAATGGGAAATGAATTAGAAGGAGTATATGGTTTTAATAACAAAGCAGCTCATATAGGACTATATCAAGGTGAAATAGATTTTTCAGCAAAAATTGGAGAAAAATTAACAATAGATAATCAAAATCAACAGACAGCTGAAGGAAATTTAAACAATGCAGGCTATACTAACGAAACAGTTGATGGTGCTGTAGGAATTTTTCTCAGAAAGTGGTCAAAGAGTTGGAATAGTTGCAAGAGGAGATATCATGGAAGAAACTCCACCATCTCAAGCAACAATATTGGCTAATGCAGCAGATCCTAAATATAAAAAATGGTTTCTTCATCCTTGGAATCCAGGTACTCAAGAATTATTGCCAGTGGATTATACAAAAGTTGGAAGTGCATATGGCTATGCATATTATAATGATTATTCAAAAAGATCCTATACATAATTTAGAAGTAGCAAAACTTGATATTAGATTTGGAAAATATTCTAAAAATGGTATTATGGTTTTAGCAAAAGCAAGGGACAGTAATAGATGTGGGAAAGAATACTTCTAATCTTCATATTACTGGAGTAAGTTCAGATATAACTGATGGTATCAATGGTGCAAGTACACTTGAATCAGATGCTTCAACAGGAACTATAGTAGCTTATGCAGAAGGAACTTGGGATCAATTAAAACATAGATATGGAAGTGAAGATGCAAGAATAGCTCAAAATGATGCTGATGCAGTGGCTATAAATAATGGAGCAGCTAGAAAGGCATTGACAGATACAAAAGCTACAACAGCTGCTAAACTACAAGGTCTAGGTTCTGAAATAAATGTTAATCCTAATGTAGTACTAGCTTCAAAAGAAGGTATAGCATATATGGGAGATAACCAAGGTATAGTTAATGCAATGGGAACAACAGAAGCTGTTAACTATGGTTCAATAATTGCTTATGGTAAAAATAAAGGAATTGTTACTGTAAATGGTGCAGTAAAAGCTGAAGATAAAAATACAGTTTCTGAAGCTAATAAATTTAAGAATATAGGAGCTTTTTGCAGAAGCAGGAGGAAAGGCTGAACTAAAAGGAGCAGTTACTATAAATGGAATAGGAGCCTTTGCTAAGGGAGCAGGTTCAGAAGCAATATTATCTTCAACAAATAATGATGTAACAATAAATGCTGGAGCTGTTGGAGGAATGGTTGCAACAGATAATGGATATGCTAAGTTAAATGGTGGAACTATCAATGTAACAAAAAGATAATTCTAGACTTTTCTATGCAGATGCAACAGGAAAAAAATAGATTTTACAAGAGCTACAAATATAAAATGTTTCAAAGGGAGATAGTACTTCCACAAGAAGAAAGTAATCCTGCTTTCTATAATAGTAAAGTTTCAACAGCAGCAGGAGTAACTCCCTACAAAATATAATGGTATGGAAAAATGTAACAATAAATCTTCTAAGTGATGATGTTATTTTAAGAACTGTTGACAACCATGCTCCTGAAACTTGGACTGGTGGAGCAAATTTTGAAACTAATGTTAAGAATATAATGAAGTATTCTGCTTTAAATAAAAATGGACATACATATAAGGCATACTATACTAATGGAAAAATTTAAAATTGCAACAAATGTTAATCTTGATGATACAACAGATATTTTTTTAACGGTATAGTTATGGGAAATGAAGAAGTTACAATTGATAATGGAATTTCTATTACATCTAATGCAGGAAAAGGTTTAGCACTAAGCTGCCTTTAAAAAAATACTGTAGATAATACTAAGACAGCATATATCAACAATGGAACTGTAAATATAACAGGAGCAAACAGTGGAAGCATCGCTCTTAAAGTTGACCATGGAACTATTGAAAATAATGGACTAGTTAGTATGACTGATACAATAGCTAGTAAAAAAATGATACAATAGGTTTATATGGAAGCAGTGGAAGTAAAATTTCAAACAATGCAAATGGAAAAATTAGTATAAGTTCTCCAAGTCAACATGTAATAGGAATAGCAGCTTTCCTTTCAGGAACTAGTGCTCAAGAATACGGAACAGATAAACTGATCAGTAATCTAATAGCAACTGGTGGAGGAAATCTTCCTAATACTATAAAAAAACAATAGATATTACTAATAATGGAAAAAAATAGAAATATCAGGAAAGGCTGTAGGAATCTATGCTGATAATACTACAAGTAAAAATAGCAGGAAGTAAAATAGCAGGTTTTGATAATCATGTTACAAAAGAAAATGCAGTAGTTAACAACAATGCTACTTTAAGCTTTGGTGATGACAGTATAGGAATTCTTACTAAGAAAGCAATAGTTAATTTAAGTGGAACTGGAAAAAGATGATATCTCTGTTGGTAAAAATGGTAGAGGAGTTGCTATGGAAGATTCAACTGTAAATCTTTTAACAGACTATGGTTTCCAAATAAAAGACAATGGTATAGGACTTTATGCTAAAAATACAGATACGTCTACAGGAACTATGAATGTAAAAATATACAGGAGCAAATGCAGCAGGTGTAGTAGGAACAGGGGCATATTTTGAAATGACAGGAAGTCCTATAACTAATAAATTAAATATCAATGTAGAAAAATGTTCCAAATACTACAGAAGGAATGAGAGGAATCTATGCTGCTGGAGGAACTTTCACTAATGAAGGAAATGTAAAAATAGTAAATAATGATACCTTAGGTTTTGGTATTATAGCTTCAGGAGCAAATGTAATAAATAAAGGAGATATCACTTTAGAAGATTCTTCAAATGTAACTAAGCCAAATATTGGTATGTATACAGCAGGTTCAGATTCTTTAAAAAATATGGGTAAAATTTCTGTTGGCAAAAATGGAATAGGAATTTATGGAAAGAATTTCTCTAATGGAGATTCTACAACTTTACCAAATAGTACAATAGAAGTTGGAGAAAATGGTATAGGAGTTTATACAGAAAGTGGAAATAGGGAACCTTGAATCAGGAAGTATAAAAAGCTGGTAAAGATGGAGTTGGAGTATATGCTGTTGGAAATGGTGGAACTATAACAGCAACAAATACATTCAATATGACTCTTGGAGATGGTTCTAGTGATGCTGATAAAGGAGCTTTTTGGTTTTTGTTAATGTAGGATCAAATAATAAGATTTACAGTGATATATCAAATGTTACTTTACAAAATAACTCAATATATATCTACTCAAAAGATACAAGTGGAACTTCAGCTAATCCACAAATTATTAATAACACTAATATCACTGCTACTGGAAAGAACAACTATGGAATCTATTCAGCAGGTTATGTTGTTAATAATGGAAATATGAATCTGTCAGCAGGGTCTGGAAATGTAGGAGTATATAGTGTAAATGGTGGAACTATAGAAAATATAAGTGGAGCAATCACTGTAGGTGGTTCTGTTCCTGTAAATGATGAATATGGAATAGGAATGGCAGCAGGTTATACTTGGACAAAGAAAAGATTTACTAAAAACCTGTTTCTCAAAGACCTGTCCAAACTACTGGAAAATATAATTAATAGAGGAACTATTAATGTAAATGGACAATACAGTCTAGGAATGTATGCTAGTGGAAATGGCTCTACTGCTAAAAACTATGGAACTATCAACTTAAATGCAAATAATACAACAGGAATGTATCTAACTGATAAAGCAGTTGGTCATAACTATGGAACAATAACGAATGCTGCAGGAGTGAAAGATGTTACAGGAGTTGTTGTAAAAAATGGAGCTAAATTTATAAATGAAGCTACAGGGGTAGTAAGTTTAAATGCTACTAATGCTCTAGGTATTTTAAGAACTAAAGATGAAGGTGAAACTTTAGGAATTATTGAAAACTATGGAACTTTTAATATCACAGGAGATGGTTCAGAGGTAGAAAAAGTTTCTGAATCTAAAGATTTAAATAAGAGTTTAGGAAAAGGTAAGGATAAAATTTCTATAGATGTACCAGCAGGAGCAACAACAGGAACTATTAAACTTAATGATATAATTCAAAGTCCAGAAATTGTAGAAACAAAGAAACTGGAACTAGAAGAAACACAAGTATCTACGATAGGTATGTATATAAATACATCAGGAGTTAAATTTACAAAAACCTATAACAGGTCTAAGTGAATTAAGTCAATTAAGAAAAAGCTGATTTAATTATAGGAGCTGAAGCTGCTCAAAGCACAACAGCTAAATATATCCAAGTTGGTAATACTATATTAAAACCATATAATGACACAATCCTAAATAATCCACAAATAAATAAATGGACTATTTATTCAGGTTCATTGACATGGATGGCTAATATAGGACAAAAACCAAGTTAATGGAACTATAGAAAATGCTTATCTAGCTAAGATACCTTATCCTGTATTTGCAAAAGATAAAAATACTTATAACTTTACAGATGGATTGGAACAAAGATATGGAAAAGAAGGAATAGGAAGTAGAGAAAAATACATTATTCCAAAAATTAAATAGTATAGGAAATAATGAAGAGGTTCTATTATTCCAAGCATTTGATGAAATGATGGGACACCAATATGCTAATGTTCAACAAAGAATACAAGCAACTGGAGATATCTTAAATAAAGAATTTAATTATTTAAGAAATGAATGGTCTAATCCAAGTAAAGATTCTAACAAGATAAAAACTTTTTGGAACTAATGGGAGAATATAAAACAAGTACAGCAGGAGTAATTGACTATAAGAATAATGCTTATGGAGTGGCTTATGTTCATGAAGATGAAACTGTAAGACTTGGAGAATCAACAGGTTGGTATGCAGGTATAGTTCATAATACATTTTAAATTCAAAGATATTGGAAACTCTAAAGAAGAACAACTACAAGGAAAAAGTAGGTATCTTCAAATCAGTTCCATTTGATCATAATAATAGTCTAAATTGGACAGTATCAGGAGAAATATTTGCAGGACATAATAAAATGCATAGAAAATTCTTAGTTGTAGATGAAGTATTTAATGCAAAGGGTAGATATCATACTTACGGAGCAGCTGTAAAGAATGAAATATCAAAAAGAATTTAGATTGAGTGAAGACTTCAGCTTAAGACCATATGCTTCATTAAAACTAGAGTATGGAAGAGTATCAAAGATAAGAGAAAAATCAGGAGAAATGAGATTAGATGTTAAGGCTAATGATTATTTCTCAGTAAGACCAGAAATAGGAGCAGAACTTGCTTACAGACATTATTTTGGAGCTAATACAGTAAAAAGCAACTGTAGGAGTAGCTTATGAAAATGAATTAGGTAGAATAGCAAATGGTAAAAAAATAAAGCTAAGGTAGCTGGAACAGATGCTGATTACTTCAATATCAGAGGTGAAAAAGATGACAGAACAGGAAAATGTTAAGACGGATCTAAATCTTGGATGGGATAACCAAAGAATAGGAGTAACAGCTAACATAGGTTATGACACAAAAAGGAGATAATGTAAGAGCTGGAGTAGGGACTAAGAGTAATATTCTAATTTAATATTTAAGAAGAAGATTGAATTTTTCAGTCTTCTTTTTTTGTAAAAAAAGTATTAATATTATTGACAAAATGAAATGTTATAGTTATAATTTTTCTTAAGTAGACTTAATTTTTAGGGGAATAGAAATGAAAAAGATATTATTAGGGATATTTTTATTAGCATCAAGTTTAGCATTTTTCAGCAGAGAGAATATTATCATATGAAGAAACATTTCTAGATGAAAAAAACTGGAAAAGTACATGCAAAAGGAGAACAAACACCATATACAGGTGTAATAAAAATTTTAAAATTCCAGGAGAAGATGGAGTTTTCGAAGGAAAAATTTCATTTTAAAGATGGAGTAATAGATGGACTTGTTGAATTATATTATTCAAATGGTAAATTAGCAGAGATGGCTACATTTAAAAATGGAGAAAAATGGTATACAAAAAACTTACTATGAAAAATGGTCAAATAAAGATGGAAGTTTTACGTAAGAATGGGAAGAAAAGATGGAATGGGTAAACTATATTCAACTAAAAGGGATATTAGTAGGCGAATTTCCATTTAAAAATGATATGCTAGATGGACTAGTAAAAAATACAATGAAGTTACAGGTAAATTAGAGATAGAATCAACATATGAAAAATGGAAAAAGTGAGGGTTTACTAAAAGCATATTATCCAAGTGGAAAGCTAAAAAGTGAAGAAAATTATAAAAAAATGATTTAAGAGAAGGCCTAACAAAAGATTATTATGAAAACGGGAGTTTTAAAAAGAAGAAAGATTCTATAAAAATGATAAATTAGAAGGAATAAGTAAAATTTATTATCCAAGTGGAAAACTTCAAGTAGAAGTTAACTTTTAAAGACAATGAAGCAGATGGAATTTTTTTAGAGAATATGATGAGACAGGAAAAAAATAATTAATCAAGAAACATATAAAAATGGTCAATTAATAGATTAAACTGGGAGGAATAAAGGTGAAAAATTACTATTAATCATATTTTTTTATTAGTATCAAGTTTAGCATTTTCAGCAGAAAGATTAGTTAAAATAGAAAATACTTATATGGATAACAAAGGAATAGTTTTTTTGTTGCAGGAGAAGAAACTCCATTTACAGGTATAGTAGAAAATTATAAGACTTCAGAAGGAGATAAAACTTTATCAGGAAAGTTCCATTTAAAGATGGACTGATGGAAGGAACTTCTAAGCTTTTCTATTCAAAATGGGAAAATGGCAAGTGTAGCTACATTTAAAAAAAGGAAAAATGGAAGGTATACAAAAAGATTACTATGAAAGTGGAATAAGAAAGAGAAATTTCTTATAAAAAAATGGCTTAGTAGATGGGATTACAAAGATGTATTATTTAAATGGAAATATTCAAAGTGAAATTTCTTATAAAAAGGTGTACCAGATGGAATATCTAGAACTTACCATAAAAATGGAAAGATAAATGTAGAAGCAACATATAAAAATGGAGTACAAGTAGGAATACAAAAAGATTATTATCAAAATGGAAAATTAAAAAAATAGAGCTTCCACTTGATAAAAACGGACTTGTGAATGGTATTGTAAAGATTTATTATCCAAGTGGTAAAATAATGTCAGAAGAAAGCTATAAAGATGATAAACTAGAAGGAACAGTTAAAAAAATATGATGAAAGTGGAAAAAAATAACTAGTGAAGAATTTTTTTAAAAATGGTAATAGAATAAAAATAATAAAAAAATAGGAGGAGAAAAGATGAAAAAAACTATTATTAGGAGCATTTTTATTAGTGTCAGCTTTATCATTTTCAGCAGGAAGAAAGGTTCCAGCAGGAAAAATAGTAATGGATCAAAATACTGGAATAGCCTATGTACAAGGAGAACAAACACCATTTACAGGTACAGTTGAAGTTAAATTTGATTAAAAATATGGTCGCACACTTGTGACTCTAGCACTCGTAGGGTGTCAGTCATGAGTTAGACCATTAAGTATAGTCAGCATATATAGAAATATGTATGTAGAGGTAGCAACTTTAAAAAGCTATCCAATACTACTCGAATTGCTGGAAACCCCTAAAGCTAGTATAACTACAACATAGTACCTAAATAATATGGTACAAATGTGAAAGTGGCGAAAGCAGAAAAAATATACTAGATGGCATAAGGTTAAATCCTAAGTGTTAAGATAATGGGCAATCAGCAGCCAAGACCGCAAGGTAAGGTTCAACGACTATTCCTCCTGAGGGAAGTACACCAAAGCTGGTGGAAGTGGGTAGACCCAAACAGATAGAGCTGTGGGATAAGATATAGTCTGTGCTTAATAGAAATATTAAGAAGTTCAAGGCTAATCTCCTTAATTTATTAAGGAGTGTATATGCCAAGAGAACTGCATAAGTGGTAGCGTACTTATGTGAACGACAACCTCTAAAACGACTGAGTCAGTTTTTAGATTCATATATTTAGAAAAATTTTACTTTTTCATTTACTTATAGTATAAAAAGTGGTATACTATATATAGGTAAATGGAGGTGAAATCACATGGAAAAAGCATATAAGTTTAGATTTTATCCAACTAAAACTCAAATAACAATATTAAATTGTACTTTTGGTTGTGTAAGATATGTCTATAATCATTTTTTTAGGTTTAAAACAAGAACTATATAACAAAGAGAAAAAATCTATGTCATATAATCAATGTAGCAAAAATACTCACAGTTTTAAAAACAAGAAAAAGAATGGTTAAAAGATGTAGATAAATTTTCTTTACAAAATTCTTTAAAAAGATTTAGATAAAAGCATATAAAAACTTTTTTTAGTGGAAGTGGCTATCCAAAGTTTAAATCTAAGAAAGATAATAGAAAATCATACAGAACCAATTATACAAATAATAATATAGAATTTTTTTAGATAAATGGATAAAAGTACCTAAGTTAGGAAAACTAAAAAAATAAGAGATAAAATGAAACCACAAGGAAGAATAATAAGTGCAACAATAACACAAGTACCTAGTGGAAAATATTATATATCTTTATGTTGTACTGATGTAGAAGTAGAAAAAGTTAGAAAGTACAAATAAGAATGTTGGAATAGATTTAGGTATAAAAACTTTGTGATTACCAGTGATGAAATCTCAATAGAAAATCCAAAATATTTACAAAAATCTTTGAATAAATTAGCGATATTACAAAGAAAACTATCACGAAAAACAAAGGGTAGTTCAAATAGGAATAAAGCTAGAATAAAAGTGGCAAGATTATTTGAAAAGATATCAAATCAAAGAAAAGATTTTTTTGCAAAAAGTTATCAACAGAGTTAATAAGAAAAATATGATATTATCTGTATTGAAGATTTACAAGTAAAAAAATATGGTAAGAAATCATAAATTAGCAAGAAATATTGTAGATGTATCATGGAGTGAATTTAATAGAATACTAAGTTATAAAGCGAAATGGTATGGAAGAACAATAGTAAGAGTAGATAAATTTTTTTGCAAGTAGTCAAATATGTAATTGTTGTGGATATAGAAATGAAGAAGTAAAAGATTTAAGTATAAGAGAATGGACTTGTCCAGTATGTGGAGCTGTACATAATAGAGATATAAATGCAGCAAAAACATATTAAAAGAAGGACTAAGGCTATTAAAAGAAAGTGCTTAAATATACAATATATGAACCGTAGGAACTATGGGGGATAGCTTGGTAAATTTGAGTTGGCTAACAGAAGCAACTACTACCCAAGAACCCTGCGACTCTAGCACTCGTAGGGTGTCAGTCGTGGGAGGTTCAGAATGGTAAGGTTCAAGGATTATTAGAAGTTAAAAATGGTTTATTGGATGGAACAGGGGTTACTTATTATCCAAGTGGAAAAGTTAAATCTAAAGAAAAATTATAAAAAAATGGTTATGAAGAAGGAATAAATACAATATACTATGAAAATGGAAATATAGAATATGAGAAGTATGTAGTAATAATGGAAGATTAGTTTACGAAAAACATTTCTATCCAAATGGTCAAATAGACTTTGAAGCTACATATAAAGATGGACAATTAGATGGTATAGTTAAAAAAATATGGACTAAAATGGTCAAGTAGCTCAACAAGGAATATTTAAAGATGGGAGTACAAGTACAATAGGGAATATAATAGTGCTGATAGAAGAAGTTTTCTATCAGCATTTTTTTAAAAAAAGCTTGAGATAACAAGGTATTTTTTTGCTAAAATTAAATTGAAATATTGGGAAAATTATGTTAGCATTGAAGTAAAGTAAGGGATTAGGAGAGTGAGAAAAATGACTGACAAAAAGTATTATTTGTAAAAGGATATTTTAGAAATAAATTATTAAGAAAAACAATAACTTTCATAATGTTATTACTTTTCAGTTTTAACATATTTGCTGAGGTAGTACCCGATCCTGCAAGTATAGGGACAAGAGCAACAAAAACAGCTTCAGGAATAGATCAATTAGATATAGCAGCACCAAATAAAAATGGAACAAGTTATAACTCCCTGAAAGAATTACAAGTTAGCGAGCAGGGTTTAATTTTTAAATAACAATAAAGATATAGTAGCAAATACAAAAAAATAGCTGGTTATGTAGCAAGAAATAGAAATCTTGATAATAGCATAGCTGCAAATTTAATAATAACAGAAGTAACAGGAAAAAAATAGAACTAATATAAATGGAACAGTTGAAGTTGCTGGTAAAAAGCAGATCTTGTAATGGCAAACAGAAATGGAGTTTTATGTAAATGGAGGAAATTTTTTAAACACTGATAGAGTGACATTAACAACAGGAAGTTTAGAGATGAAAAATGGAGATCTTGTTGCAATAAATGTATCACAAGGTCAAATTGGGATAGGTGAAAAAGGTTTAAATGCCTTAAATCTTACAGAACTTGAACTTTTAGGAAAAACTATTGATGTATCAGGAGTAATAAAAGCTTCAAAAGAAACAAGACTATTGGTTTCAGCTGGAGGACAAACATATGAATACAAGACAAAGGAAGTAAAAAGTAAAGGTGAAACATATAAAGGAATAGCAATAGATGGAAAATCAGTTGGAAGTATGTATGCTGGAAAAATAGATATAATTTCAAATGATAAAGGTGCAGGAGTAAATACAAAAGGAGACTTAGTAAGTGTAGATGATATAGTAATTACAGCAAATGGAGATATAACAACAGCACAGGTAGATTCAGGAAAAGACTTAAAATATAAAACTACTCAAAAAGTAAAAATGAATGGAAAAACTACTGTTGCAAAAAAAGTTAAAGTAAAAAGCAAGAGAAACAGAAATAAATGCAAAAAGTTGTAACAGGATATTTGGAAAAGGCATTAGGTAAAAATCATTAGATATAGAAAGTGAAAAGACTAATATTACTGCAAAAGATAGAAGCACAAGGGAAAATAAAAATAAATGCAAATCAAATACAAAATAGTGGAGAAATATTTGCAACAGAAAAAAATAAATATAGCAGGAAATAAACTTAATAACAATAATGGGGAAATAAGAAGTAATCAAAAAAATAGAAATAAAATGTAAAAGAAACATCAAATGTAAAAGGCTATATTTTATCAGATGGTCTAACAAAAGAGGATGTAAAGAAAGAAGAAAATAAAAATACAGAAAATATAGCAGAAGTCAAGAATAAAGAAAAAGGAATAAATATTACAGGAGATCTAGATAATACAGAAGGAGTAATAAGAGGAAGAGAAATAAGTCTAGGAAATGTAACAGGAAATAATAAAGGAAAAATAGACTCTTTAGGAGCCTTTAAGTTTTAATGGAAAAATAATAGTAAAACAAAGGTGGACTAATAAAAGGAAATATCCAAGAGTTAAATGCAGATAAATTAGAAAAATGATGGAGGAAAGTTATTATCAACAGGAAAGATAAGAGGAAGAGTAAAAAGAAATAAGTAATAAAAAAATGGAGAAATATTAGGAGTACAAACAGTAACCTTAGTAGAGATAAACTAGATAATTTCTCTGGATTAATTAAGAGTAATGGAAAAATAGCACTTGATATAAAGGAAACATCAAATGTAAAAAGGATACATTTTATCAGATGGACTAACAAAAAGAGGATATAAAGAAAGAAGAAAAATAAAAAATTGAAAGTAATAAAAATACTGAAAATGATGAAATTAAAGAAAAAGGAATAAGTATTACAGGAGATCTAGATAATACAGAAGGAGTAATAAGAGGAAGAGAAATAAGTCTAGGAAATGTAACAGGAAATAATAAAGGAAAAATAGACTCTTTAGGAGCCTTTAAGTTTTAATGGAAAAATAATAGTAAACAAAGGTGGACTAATAAAGGAAATATCCAAGAGTTAAATGCAGATAAATTAGAAAATGATGAAGGAAAAACTAGTTTCAACAGGAAAGATAAGTGGAAGAGTAAAAAGAAATAAGTAATAAAAATGGGGAAATCTTAGGAACAGAAACTGTAAAATTAATAGGAGATAAACTAGATAATTTCTCTGGATTAATTAAGAGTAATGGGAAAAATAGCACTTGATATAAAGGAAACATCAAATGTAAAAGGGCTATATTCTATCAGATGGTCTAACAAAAGAAGATGTAAAGAAAGAAGAAAATAAAAATCAAAAAGATGTAGAAGATGATAAGAATAAAGAAAAAGGAATAAGTATTACAGGAGAGTTAGATAATACAGAAGGAGTAATAAGAGGAAGAAAAAGTAAGTCTAGGAAATGTAATAGGAAATAATAAAGGGAAGATAGACTCTCAGGAGCCTTAAGTTTTAATGGAAAAATAATAGTAAATAAAGGTGGATTAATAACAGGAAATATCCAAAAACTTAATATAGATAAGTTGATAAAATGACGGAGGAAAATTAGTTTCAACAGAAAAAGATAAAGTGGAACAGTAAAAGAAATAAGTAATAAAAATGGAGAAATATTAGGAGTACAAACAGTAACCTTAGTAGGAGATAAATTAAATAATTTATCAGGTGTGATAAGAAGTTATGGAAAAGTTAAACTTAATGAAAAAGATGTATCAAATGTAGAAGGATATATTTTTATCTGATGGAATAACAAAGAACAAGCAAAAAATTGGAAAGTAGAAGAAAAAGTAACTGAAGAAAGTAAAGAAAATAAAAAGATATAAAAGAAAAAAACAAGAGAAAAAAAGAACAAACAACAGGAACTTTATTAAATTTAGGAAGACTTGATAATACAAAAAGGAATAATAGCAAGTTTAAGTCAAAACAACAGTAAATACTGAAAAAAATAACAAATGAAGATGGGAAAATAGTTTCAAGAGGTGCAGTAGAACTTACTACACCAAAATGAGTACGAATATAGAGGACTTGTAGAAGGAGATTATTCAACTACATTAAATGCAAAAATAATAATAAATAGTAATATTGATAGAAAAAAATACATTGAATTTAATATCAAAAGAAAAAAATAGCACTAGGACAAAAGTATTAGAGCAAGAATATTATCAATAGCTATACAGACTGATTTAAGAAATGCAAAAGATATAAGTGCTACAAATCTTTTGTCAATAACAGCAAAGAATATAGAAAATAGTGGAAAATATATAGTGATGGAAATATATATTTAGAAGCTAAAAATGGAGATTTAATAAATAAAGATGGTGGAAGTATAAAGGCAGATAAGCAAGTCTATATAGAAGTTAAAAATGGAAGAGTAGTAAATGGAACTGCAAAATATTTAGATGGAGTATATAGAAGAGAAGATGGAGTTCTTGTAGATAATAGACAAATAAAAGAAGAAAAACCATCAATTATAGCAGGAAAAAAACAGAAACAATTATAAATGCAAAAGACTTGATAAATACTTCTCAAATAGGAAAAACAGGTCAAGGAATAACATATATAAAATTGACAGGAAATGCTGTAAATGCAAGTATAGGGAATAATATTGACAAAATAGAGGGGAAAAAGGTATCTGTTGAAGGAGATAAGGGAGTTACAAATACAGGAGCTATAATTTCTGGTACAGAAATTACAAGAGTTATAGCAGAAAAAGGAAAAAAATATTAAATGAAAGTAGTATAGTTAGTGGAAGTACAGAAAATATAAGAAATATAGGAAAAAAATAGAAGGAAATGGAATAGTATATTTAGAAGGAAAAGAAATAGAAAATATTGCAGGAAATATAGGAGGAGCAGGAGGAACAATATTAAAGAGTACAGAAGGAAATATAGAAGATAAAAACAATAACTCTTGTAGATAATAGAAAAGGTGTAACTGAAACTTATACTGAAATGAGAGAAGTGAAACCAGAAAGAAAATGGTGGAGAAGAAGAAAAGAAAATGAAAAACCTGAGCCTAAAAAAATATGTACAAGTACAAGCGTATAAATATTGGGATACTGTTAATAAGACAAAAGACAGTATCAGGAATAATAGGAAATGGAAAAAGATACTATATTAGATTCAGCAAAAGATTTAATACTTGAAAGTAGTGATATAAGAGCAAAAGATGATATAGTATTGAATGCAAAGAATTACTTACTAATGTTATCAACAGTAGATACAGAATATAAATTTAGAACAGAAACAACTTCAAAAAGAAAATGGGGTAGAAAAAGACTACAACTAAAAACATGGATAGAAGATAATGTTTATGCCAATCCAGTTGAATTAACAAGTGGAGGATATATTCTAATAAATTATAGAGGAAAAGGAAAGCCAGCAGATAACAAAAGGAGTATTTGCCCAAGGAGTAAAACTTTAATGCTAAAAAGGAATAATAGCTCAATCAGATGGAAATATTTATATACAAGGTGTAAAAAGATAAATTAAATAGTATTTATGATTCACATACAACAAAAAGTTTTTATTGGAATAAAATATAAAAGAACAAGCGATTATGTAAGTGATAATAGCGAAAAATATAAACATAGCCAACTGTATGGAGATGCAGGGGTAACTTTAGATTCACAAGGAAAATTAAGAATACAAGGAGTAGATATCCAAACAATAGGACTAGTTTACTTAAAAGGGAGTAAAAGGAGTAGAAATACTATCAGGAAATGAAGTAAGTAGTAGATATGAAATGCATACATCAAAGAGTTTAAAAATAGGTAGTGATAAAAGTGGTCTGTTTAAAGGCTTAAAAATAGAACAAGATAAAAATACAAAAAGAAATGGATACAATAAAGAGTGTAGGAAGTATAATAAACTCTAAAGGAAGTACAGTAACAATAGAAGGAGACAGCGTAGTATCAGTAGGAAGTAAAAATAGGAGCTGCTGATGATATAAAATTAATAGGGAAAAATGGAGTAATAATAAAAGATGGTGAAAACTTTATGGAAAATAAGAGAACAAAATGAAAAAAATGAGAGCAGGAATGTTTACATCATTAAGTCTAAAAAAATCTAAGTGCAGGAATAGGAGTAGAGGAACATACAATAAGAGCAATGAAGGGAAAACAATAGTAACACCAGAAAAAAATACTCTTGTAACTAATAAGAATATTTACATAAGATCATCAGAAGGAAATGTATTATTACAAGGAGATTTTTGGAGCAAAAGAAAATATAGGAATAACAGCAGAAAAAGGGAAAATATATATAAAAGACTCAAAGAGTGAAATATTAACAGATAGTAAAAATATAAATGCAAGAATGGCATTAGCATTAGGTATAAAACCTAGGTGGCTTTTAAAGATACTTTAAAAATCATATAAAAATCAATTGAAAGCACTAAAAAGAAATACCAAATTTAGGAAGACTTATAAGTTTTACAAGAGATATGGCAAAAAGGAAAAAAAGTCTGCTAGAAAGTCTTGAGGGAAAAGAAAATACAATAAATGCAATGAATAATTTATTTGCAGGACCAAGTTCAGGAGGAGTATCAGCAGGTCTTGATTTAACAGGAAGTATTAATGCTACGAAGAGTACAGGTAAATACTTACAAAAATATAACAACAAATATAAGAGCAGGAAAAGATATAGCATTTAAGAGTAAAGAATTTGAAACAGAAGGAAGCTTTTATAAGAGCAGAGAATGATTTAAGCATAGATGCAAGTAAGATATTGATACAAGCATCAGCAGATAAATATGTGACAAATTCTAAAAATATGGGAGCAAATTTTGGAGTTACACTTATGGGAATTGAAGGAGTATCAGGAGGCTTAAATTATGGTCAAATGAACTCAAAAGGTACTCTATAATAATGCCCAAATACAAGCAGGAAATAAATTAATAGTAAAAAGCAGATAATATGACAATAAGAGGAGGAAGATTAGAAGGAAAACATACAGATGTAGATGTAAAGAAAAACTTACTGATAGAAAGTCTGCAAGATAGTGAAGAAAATGAAACAAGTAGGAACAAATGTAGGATATAGTCTAAAAATATGGAAAAGATAAAGATGGAAACCCAGATAATAGAAACAATGGAAATCTAGGACTATCTTATGGAGAAAGAAAGAAACTATGGGTAAAAGAACAAAGTGGAATAATAGGAAGAGAAAGTATAAAAAGTTAAAGTAGGAGGAAAAATTATCATTAATAGGCTCAATAATAGCGAATGTAGATGATAAAGGAAATGATAAAGGTAACCTAACATTATCATATGGAAAAATTAGAAGTAAAAAGATTTGAGATAGCTATGATAAACAAATAAATGTCAATGGAAGTGTAGAAATAAACCAAAGATCTAAGGATAATAATAAAGAATTAGTATTGAAGGAAAATAAAGAAAAAGATAAAAAGATAATGATAATAGTGACAATAGCAATAACAATCTAAAGAAATCTAAAAATTCAAATGATAATAAAGGGAGAAGATGTAGAAGAAAAATCAAATAGAGTAGATGAAACTTATGGAATAGGAATAGAAGGCTCAGATAAACGTAAGATAACAAGAGCTACAATAGGAAAAGGAGTGATAAATGGAAAAGAAGAAGTAGAAGGAGTAAATAGAGATATAGGCAAATCAGATGAAATAACAAAAAGATATAAATGTAAAGAAAATAGAAATAGAATATAAGAGTGAAAGAAATAGTTGGGGAGATTTTTGGAAAGATAATGGCAAGTGATGCAGGAGTAATAGGAAATTTCTTGATGATTTTTAATGAAAAAGCATTAGGAAAATCAAGACCAGACTATGAAATAAAATTTAGAAATAAAGTCTATGAAAGTATATTAAGACCAGAAAGAAAAATTACAAACAGTTGCTGATTATACAAGTCTCAATACCAACAGAACAATATCATGGAGGAATATTTGAACAACTGGTAAGAAGAAAAAGACCAAGTAAAACTTATAGGGATAAAAATAAAAATGAATGAAGATGGAACTCCAGATATAAAACTGGCAAGAAAAAGAAATTATCAGAAATAAAGCCAGATGATGAAGGTAAAGTATATATTTTGGAAATGGAATAAGAGAAACAGAAGAAGGAGCAGTGAGAAATGCGATATTAAAGAGTATGAGTCCAGAAAACTTAGAAAGATACAAGAGTGGAAAAACAGTAGAAATAGCTTTTAATCTATAATCCAACAAGAGGCTTAGTAGCAGATGGATTAGAATGTGTAGCAGGAAAGTTATGTGATGGTAGCAAAGTCAAGTTTAAAAAAATAAATACAAATGTATCAAAAGAAACTGCAACAATTCTAGCTACAAGAGATAGAAATGTAACTTATATCTATAATATGTATAGCCAAAGGAAATATAGTAGGACTTGGAGCATTTAATTGGTTAAAAGACAAAAATAGAACTAGGTTATAAAGATAAAAATAAGTTTTTTAGTAGGAATGTTTGGAAGCCCAATAATGAGAGATTTAATAGCAGGATTTGGAGAACCATTAAACTTTACATTTAGAGGTTCAGCGATAAACTTCCTAGATTTTATAGGAAATGATGATAAAATGGTTTGGTATATTTGGAGAATCAACATTAATAAATCCAGAAAATATAAATAGAGCAGAGAAAGGTTTATGGACAGATAAAATGGGAAATTTCTTTGGGACAAAAGCAATTTTTAGAAGACAAACAATAGGAGGACTATATTTACCTGAAATATCAAATAATAAAGACAAAAATAAGGATGAATATATATATTCTATAGTAATTGGAAATAATGAAATAAGAACTATACAAGAAAATTATTCAAAAATTTTTAAAAAAAGGTATGGAACTTTCAGACCAGGGAATAGAAATGGTAATAAGTGATCCACATGGAACATATACATCTGATAGTCCAGTGATAGCAGAAAATATAAATAATTTACTGACAGATTACAGAAAAGCTATTACTCCAGAAGAAAAAAAGAAAAGTATAAAAATGAAATAATTTCATTGTATACTAAAGACCAACAAAATAAAAGTAAATTTGGCAATGTGATGCACCACCAATATTTCCAAATAGTCCGTTTTTAGTAAAAAGCAGTAGAAAACTATAGAAAGGATGAATTAAGAAAAGAATATAGTTATGGAAATTATCAAGATAAAGGACTACCTAAGAATAAGGAAATGAATATAAGCCCACAACCATATACAAGAAAAAGAAACTCCACCAACATTAGGAATAGAAAAGTACTTAAAAGGATTAAGAGAAGGAGTTGGTCTATGATGTTAAAAAGAATAGTAATGTTAATAGTGTTAGGATTAATATTTAGTTCTATGTGATTTTATACACTATGGAAAGATAGCAATAAAAGAGAATACTCGTAGAATAGAGATGGAGAGAGAGGAAAAGAGTGTAATGAAAAAGACTAATCTGCAGCAATTGATGTTGATAAATATAAGGAGGGAGAAGAAGTAATAAAGGATATATCAAAAAGACCAATAAATAAAAAAAGTAGAGTTTAAGGAACAACTTTAATAATACCCAGAAGGTACGAGAATAAACCCAAAACATGGAAATATAGTAGATGAAAAACAGGTTATGGAATATTTATAAGTTTTTCTATAAATCCACATTGTATATCAAAAAAAGTTAATAATAGAGAGTATGGTTTTTTCTTTGACAAAAATGATACTAGTATTAGCAAGATAGCAAAAAGAAATAATGAGAGTAAATGGATTTAAAGATACTTGTAAATAAATAGTAATTAATTTTTATAGGTAGCCCTAAGAAATTTTCTTAGGGCTACTTGTTAAGAGATTAAAAACTTTAAAACAAGAGGCTTAGTAGCAGATGGACTAGAATGTGTAGTAGGAAAAAGCATTTTATGGAAGCTGGTCAAGTTTTTATATAGCAACAGGAGTATCAAGAGGGCAACAATAGCATTTGCCTCAGGAGATAAGAGTGTAAATTATGATACTGGAACATATAGTCAAGGTAATATAGTTACAGTAGGTGCTTTTAATAAACTAAAGAATAATAATATAAAGTTAGGAAAAGAAGAGACTAGTTTCTTATTAAGAATGTATGGAAGTCCAACTAAAAAGTACTATGGTATCATTTGAAGAACCATTAGGAATAAAAAGTAATAGGTTCAGCAGCAAATATGACAGATTTTGTAGCTCATTCAAAGAAATCATTAGGAATATTTGGAGAAACAAAATTAGTAAATTTAGCAAATGTGGACAAAGTAAAGAATAATAAAATACAAAAATATACTAGGAGTTTTACCATTATTAAAAGTATTTACTAAGGAAACAGGAGCAGGCCTATATCTACCTCAGTTAAATGATGAAAAGAAAGAAAGATGATTATAAGTATTCTATAGTATTTGGAGAAAAAGAAATAGAAATTATAAAAAGAAGATACAAGAAAATTATTCAAAAGTTCTTGATCAAGGTATAGAACTTTCAAACAGAGGAATAGAAAGCTTAATAAGTTATTCTCATGGAACCTATACATATGAAAAGTGCTGCGATAGCAGAAAATATAGGAAAAAAATTAGAAGAATATAAAGTTGCAAGTCCAGCTAGAAAAGGGAGTTGGAAAAAGAAATAAAGGACTTATATATTAAAGATCAAGTAAATAAAATAAACCTAATGATATATGATCACCAATATTAAAATGATAGCCCATTCTTATTAGCTGAAGTGAATGAATATAATAAAGGAGAGTTTGAAAAATATGGTTATGGAAATTATCAAGACAAAGGACTACCTAAAAACAAAGAACTAAATATAAGTCCACAACCATATATAAGAAAAGAGCCTCTAAAAAAATAGTAGATATAAATGAATACCTAAAGAATTTAAGAGAAGGAGTTGGCCTATGATGTTAAAAAGAATAGTAATGTTAATAGTGTTAGGATTAATATTTTCTTCGTGTGATTTTTATACACTACGGAAAGATAGCAATACAAGATAATATTCGTAGAATAGAGATGGAGAGAAAGAGAGGAATTAAGAAAAAAAGATGAACTAGGAGCAATTATGACAGATGGGTATAAGGAGGGTGTTGAAAGAGCAACGCAAGATATAATGGAAAGACCAGTAAATAAAAGAGTAGAATTTGAAGGAGCAACTTTTTATAATCCCAGAAAATACGAGATTAAATCCAAAAATATGGAAATATAGTGGATGAAAAAAACAGGCTATGGAATAGCTATAACATTTACATTGAGTCCACATTGTATGTCAAAAAAAGTAAATGGTAAAGAATACAGCCTTTTTCTATAATAGTAAATATAATGCTGATATAAGTAGGATAGCAAAAAGAAATAATAAGAGTAAATGGATTTAAAGATGCTTGTAAGTAGTAATTAATTTTTTTATAGGTAGCCTAAGGGTGGTTCTTGGGCCACTTGTTAAGGGATTAAAAACTTTAAAACAAGAGGCTTAGTAGCAGATGGACTAGAAATGTGTAGTAGGAAAAGCATTTGATGGAAGTAAGTCAAGTTTTTATATAGCAACAGGAGTATCAAGAGGGGCAACAATAGCATTTGCCTCAGGAGATAAGAGTGTAAATTATGATACTGGAACATATAGCCAAGGTAATATAGTTACAGTAGGTGCTTTTTAATAAACTAAAGAATAATAATATAAAGTTAGGAAATGAAGAGACTAGTTTCTTATTAAGAATGTATGGAAGTCCAACTAAGAAAAAGTACTATGGTATCATTTGAAGAACCATTAGGAATAAAAGTAATAGGTTCAGCAGCAAATATGACAGATTTTGTAGCTCATTCAAAGAAATCATTAGGAATATTTGGAGAAACAAAATTAGTAAATTTAGCAAAATGTAGAAAAAGTAAAGAATAATAAAAATACAAAAATATACTAGGAGTTTTTACCAGTATTAAAAATATTTACTAAGGAAACAGGAGCAGGCTTTATATCTACCTCAGTTAAATGATGAAAAATAAAGAGAAAGATGATTATAAGTATTCTATAGTAGTTACAAAGGAATAAAAAGACCAGATACAAGAAAAATTATTCAAATATTCTTCCAAAAAGATACAGTATTTTTAGATGAAGGAATAAAAAGCTTAATAAGTTATTCTCATGGAACCTATACATATGAAAAGTGCTGCAATAGCAGAAAGTATAGGAAAAAAATTAGAAGAATATAAAGTTGTAAGTCCAGCTAGAAAAGGAGAGTTGGAAAAAGAAATAAAAGACTTATATATTAAAGATCAAGTAAATAAAATAATTTAGCAATGTATGGCAGCCAATATATAGTAATAGTGAATTTTTTTATTAGATGCAGTAGGTAAGTACAATGGAGAAGAACTAAAAAAATAAATATAGCTATGGAAATTATCAAGATAAAGGACTACCTAAGACTAAAAGAAATAAACATGAGCCCACAATCTTATGTTAAAAAAAGAAAAATTCACCAATATTAGATATAGATGTGTATCTAAGAAATCTAAGGAAAGGAGTTGATAAATAATGATAAAAAGAATGATAATTTTAATAGTAATGGGATTAACATTAAGTTCATGTCAATTATTTACAGAAGCTATAAAAAGATAATATAAACAGAGTAGAAAGAGAGAGAAAAAAAGAATTAAGTAAAAAGATGGACTAGGAGCAATTATGGTAGATGAGTATAAGAAGGATGTTGAAAAGAGCAACACAAGATATAATGAAAAAGACCAATAAATAAAAAAAGTTCAATTTGAAGGAGCAACTTTTATAATCCCAGAAAAATACAAGAATAAATCCAAAAACATGGAAATATAGTGGATGAAAAACAGGTTATGGAATAGCTATAACATTTACATTAAGCTCATATTGTATCTCAAAAAGTAAATAATATAAAGTATAGCCTTTTTACAATAGTAAACATAATGCTAATGTAGCTGAAATAGCAAAAAGAAATAATAAAAAGTAAATGGATTTAAAAGATACTTGTAAGTAGTAATTAATTTTTTATAGGTAGCCTAAGGAAATTTTATTAGGCTACTTGTTAAGAGATTAAAAATAGTAATTTTTAATAAAAAGCAGTGGAAGATTATAGAAAAGATGAATTAAGAAAAGAATATGGTTATGGAAATTACCAAGACAAAGGACTACCTAAGAATAGAAAAATGAATAATAGTCCACAACCATATACAAGAAAAGAAACTCTAAAAATAGTAGATATAAATGAATATCTAAATAATTTAAGAAAAGGAGTTGGTCTATGATGTTAAAAAGGAATAGTATTAATAATGTTAGGATTAATATTTTTCTTCATGTGATCTTATATATTATGGTAAGATAGCAGTATATGAAAATAAATATAGATCAGAGTTGGAGAGATCAGCAAGAGAAGGAATGAAAAAGATGCACTAGGAGCAATAAATAACGAAAAATATACAGAAGGTGTAAAAGAAGCAATACAAGATGTAATGAAAAGACCAGTAAATAAAAGAGTAGAGTTTGAAGGATAACTTTTTATAATTCCAGAAAATACAAGGATAAATCCAAAACATGGAAATATAGTGGATGAAAAAAACAGGATATGGAATACCAGTAATCTTTTTATATAGAAAATTATTGTACTGATGTATTTTATCGAAAAATAAGAAATGATAAGTATATTTTATTATTTTATAATAGAAGAGAAACTGAATTGGATACAATAGCCCAAAAATAATAAAAAGCAAATGGTTTTACAAAAGAATTGTAAATAATAATTTGGTAAGAAAAGAGGTAGAAGTAAGATGAAAAATAATTTTTATTATTAATGATGGCATTAATGTTAAGTTCATGTTATTATTTAGATGTAATGATATATAATATGGAAACAAGATATATAATAAATCAAGCTGCAAAAAAAGGATGGAGAAGCAGCATATTTCGTTGACGAATATACAGAAGGTGTTAAAGCAGCAATAAAAAGATGTGACTAAAAGACCTTTAACTCAAAAAAAGTGAAATATGGGGAACTAGAACTAATACTTCCAGAAAAACACTAAAATAAAGAAAATATCAGATAATATAGTAGATAAAAAAAACAGGTTATGGACTTCAGATTGTTTTTCAATAAGTCAGGTTATTGTACTAATCCTGGTAGTTAGTTATATGGGTTATTATAGTAAAAAAACAGGAAATTATACATATGAGATATTATAATAAAAAAATATAGAAGGGATAGAAGAAATAGCCCAAAAAAATAATAAAAAGCAAATGGTTTTTACAAAATGGATGTAAATAGTAAAAAAATTAAAATAAAGGAGAATAATGAAATGAGAAAAATTTATTTATGATTTTTAGGACTTTTAACATTGGGGACATCTGTATTTGCAAAAAGATAATATAGTAGAATTTAAGACAGGATTTTCTCCTGCTCCTAGATATGATGTAACTCCATCAAAAAGCAAAAATTTTCTTATGAAATTGGAGCTGAATACAGATATTTAATTACTGAAAATACTGAATTAGGGGGCTGGGATTGCATATCAAAACCATGGGAAATTAAAAGGATTTACTGATGTGGAAGATAAAAAATTTAAAAGTAGGAGTAGAACCACTTAAACTTTATGATTCAGTTCCTTTATATGCAACAGTTAAATACAATTTTAGAAATAGTTCTGATATAACACCTTATGTAAAAGCTGACTTAGGTTATTCATTTAATGTAAATGGGAATAATAAAGCTGAATATAAAACATATAGTAAGGCAACAGGAGCTGTATTAGATAGTGGAACTTTAAAAAGAGTTAAAAAGCTAAAAAAATGGGATGTACTATTCAGTAGGAACAGGGATTACATATAAAGGTTTTGTAGTAGGACTTGCTTATCAAGTAAATACTGCAAAAATAAAAGGAACTAGATATGATGGAACTAAGGATAGTGGAAGTGCAGATTTTAGAAGATTTACAGTGAATTTAGGATATCAATTTACATTTTAAAGGGGAGATATAAAAAAAATGTTAAAAGTAAAGAACACACTATTAATATTTAGTTTAATGCTAACAATAAATAATTTATCATTTTCAGAAGGAAAAAAATATTAAAAAAACGAACTTCCTAAGAATGAAAGAGTTTTTTTGAAGGAGGCAGATTAATAGATTTACAAGATGAAATAAAAAGAATCTGAAACAAATATTGATACAAGTGAACTTCCTAAATTTTTTGTAAAGACAATAATATTAAAAACTCCAACAATAACTATAAAAGCCATTAGTAAATCCTAAAAAAATTGATAAAATATTGGATGAATATAAAAATAAAGAAATAAATATATTAGATTTAAGAGCACTAGTTAAAAAAATTAAATGAAGAATATGCCAATGAAGGATATATAACAACAAGAGTATATCTTGAACCTGATCAAAAATCTACAAAGTAGTGAAATAAGGCTTGTGGCATTAGAGGGAAAAATAGAGGAAATTATCTTAGATAAAGATACAGCAAAGGATAAAAGAAGAGCATTTTTTCGCATTTACAAATGAAAAAGGATAAAAATCCTTTAATATTTCTCATATAGATAATGGAATAGATAATCTTAATAGGGTTGAATCAAATAATTCAAAAATAAATATTGTTCCAGGGACAAAACAAGGGTATTCAAAAAGTAATAGTAGAATCTGAAAAGGAAAAACCAATAAGGTTAGTATTAAACTATGAAGATACTCAAAAAAATAAGCAAAAAAATATAAAACAACATTGGAGTATGATAATCTTTTTGGAATAAATGATAATTTATACTTTTTCTTATAGAGGAGATGTAAGAAAATTAACAAAAAGATCATAAAGATGACTATACTGAAGCATATTCAGCTGGATATTCATTTTCAGTTAAAAGCTGGACTCTTGGATTTTCTTTTTAATAAGAGTAGAGAAAAAAATTTAATATTAGGAGTAGAACAAACTATACATTGTTATCGAAAAAGTAATCAGTATGGAATAAATACAACAAAACTTTTTATATAGGGATTCAGATATAAAGCTTAATCTTACAATGGGACTTGATGTAAAAAGAGAAAAACATATGTAGCATCTCAAAGATTAGAAACACAAGATAGAAATATAACAGTTGCAAGTGTAGGGTGAATGGTCTATTTAAGCCATTTAAAGGGGATAATGTCATATAGTTTATCATATTCTAAGGGTATTAAAGGTTTTTCATTCAAAAGAAGATAATCCATTCAATGTAGGAACAATGCCCACACCATCAATAGAAGCAGCTGATAATAGGTTTGAGTTTGGAAAAAGTGAACTTGAATTTAAGTTACTATAAACCATTTTTACTTTTAAAAATCAAGGAGTAATATTTAGAACAATGTTCAATGCTCAATATACAAATGATTCATTATTTTCAATAGAAAAGTATAGCATAGGAGATTTTTCTACTGTGAAAGGTTTCCTTCAACAGTATCAGGGATATAGGATATAATACAAAAGTAGAATTAAGTTATATATTATCAACTGATGAAGGAAAAAAATGGGGAAAATTTTTTGTATAAAGTAAGACCGTATATAGAAGCTGATTTAGGAAAAGTGAGAAATAATTATAACGAAGAAGGAGAAAAAAAGAGGAAAAATAGCAACAATGTCAAGTTATTCAGTGGGGATTAGATATTATGGGGAAAAAAATAACATTGGACACAGGAATATCAAAAATAGACAGTGGTAGAGGTTTAATGAAAAACAGATTCTCATAGAGGATTTGCAACAGTATCAGTAACATTTTTAAAAGGGGAAGATATGAAAAATAATAATATTTTTTTGTTTTCATTAATATTTCTAATAGGCTGTGGAACCTCAGAACAGGATAAAGAGATAGAAATAGATAATCTTCAAGAAATAGATGGGAAAAATATATGAATATGGAGAAGAAAAAGCCATATAGTGGAAAAATAATAATAAAAAAATGAAAATGATAAAGTAGTAATGATAGAAACAGCAAAAATGGAAAAATTGAAGGTGAAGTTGAAACATACTATGAATCAGGAAAATTAAAAGAAAAAAATATAATATAAAAGATGAAAATATAGATGGTACATATAAATGGTATGCAGAAGATGGAAGTATTGAAATAGAAGATAAAATAGCAATATCAACAAAAGATAAAAAAAGCTTTTACGGGAACATATACAGAAACTTATATCAATGGAAGTATAAGTGAGGTGGCAAAAATTTGTTGATGGTAAAAAGAGATGGAGAAACATTATATTATTATGATAATGGGCAAATAAAAGAAAGAATACCTTATATAAAAGGCTTTAAAAGAGGGAGACTATTCTTATTTTAACAAAAAAAGGAGAAGTAATAGGAAAAAGGAGTCTTTCTAAATGATAAAAAGAGAAGGAAAAATGGCTTATTTATGATGAAGAAGATAAAACATTAATAGAAAAAAATATTCAAAATGGACTTGAAGAAGAATATATAAGGTATATTTTTGAAAATGGAAAAATAAGAGCAGAAGGTACATATAAAATGGGAAACTTATGGGCTTATATAAAAGCATACTATCCTAATGCTAACCTTGAAACAGAAGTAAACTATATAAATGGAAAAAGAGAAGGAGATATAAAATCAATTATGACAATGGAAATTTAAAAGAAACAGGAAATTATAAAGATGATAAACTTGTTGGAGATATATCAATAATATCTAAAAATGGAGAAAAAAATTGCAAACTTACATTATACACAAGATGGTAAGAAAAACAGGAAAGTGGACATATTTATATCCAAATGGAAATGTACAACAAGAATTTGTTTATGAAAAATGATAAGCCTATAGGTACTTATAAAAAAATACTATGAAAAATGGTGTAATTAGTGAAGAAGGACAATACAAAGATGGGCTTCTTGATGGTGATGTAAAACTTTATTATGATAGTGGAAAAATAGCCTCTAAAGTAAATTTTATAAGGAATTCAAAAGAGGGTGAAGCAGCATCTTACTATGAAAAATGGAAATGAAAGAGAAAAAGGGACATTCAAACATAATAGGGTATGAAGGTAAAGTAAATATCTATTATGAAAATGGAGATATAGCTGTGGAACAAACATTTAAAAATGGAAAACTTAATGGAAGTTATAAAGAATTTTATGATGGAAATAAACCAAAAATAGAAGCAACATATGTAAATGACAAAGAAGAAGGGATTACATAGTCTATTACAAAAATAATCAAAAACAAGTTGTATCAAAATTTAAGAATGGTCAGCCAGAAGGAGAATGGATATACTATTATCCAAATGGTAAAGAAAAAGAAAATGAATTTCCTAAACGGAATGAAAAATGGAAAAGAAATTGAGTATTATGAGAATGGTAATAAAAAAACTTGAATCAGAGTTTAAAAAAATAATAAAGAAACAGGTGTATGGACAGTTTACTTTTGAAAAATGGGAAAATATCAACAACATTCTCATATTTAGATGGACTATTAAATGGATCTATAACAATATATGATGAAAAAGGAATGAAAAATTGTAGATGGTAATTATAAAGATGGAAAAGAAGATGGGAAATGGCAATTTTATGATGAGAAAGGAAAAAAATAAAAAGAAGAAAAACTATATTTTTAGGAAAGAAACAGTAAAAATAAGAGGCTATTAGCCTCTTATTTTTAATCTTCATATCCATTTGGATGGTTTTTTATGCCAGTTCCAAGCAGTTTCAATAATTTGTTCTAATTTATCATATTTAGGAACCCATTTTAATGTATCTAAAAGCTTTTTGAGATGAAGCTATAAGTCTTGCAGGGTCTCCTGCTCTTCTTGGACTAACTTCAGCTGGAATAGGATGCCCTGTTACTTTTCTTGTAACTTCTATAACTTCTTTAACAGAGAAACCTTCTCCATTTCCTAAGTTAAATACTTGGCTATCTCCACCATTTCTTAATCTATTTAAAGCAAGATAGTGAGCATCTGCTAAATCCATTACATGAATATAGTCTCTTATACAAGTTCCATCAGGAGTAGGGTAGTCATCTCCATAGATAGATATTTTTTCTCTTTGTCCTAGAGCAACTTGTAAAATTAGTGGAATTAAATGAGTTTCACAAGTATGAGCTTCTCCAATTTCTCCACTTGGGTATGCACCAGCAACATTGAAATATCTTAAAGCAGTATATTTTTAATCCATAGGCATTAGCACACCATTTAAACATTTTTTCAACTGCTAACTTACTTTCTCCATAAGGATTAGTAGGTTCTGTTCTATCAGTTTCAAGTATAGGCATGTTTTCTGCCTCACCATAAGTTGCAGCAGTAGATGAAAATACTATCTTATCAACATTATGAGCTTTCATAACTTTCAATAGGCAAAGAGTACCATAGAAGTTATTTTTCAAAAATATTTTTAATGGTTCATTAACACTTTCTCCAACTAAAAGAGAAGGCAGCAAAGTCTATAACTCCATCAATTTGATATTTTTCAAAAACTCTATTTAAAAAAATTCTTCATCTTTTAAATCTCCAAGTTCTAAATGTGCTTTTTTTCGTCAACAGCATCAACATGTCCTGTGATTAAGCTGTCAACAACAACAACATCTTCATTTTTCTAATAGATATTTAACAACATGGCTACCAATGTAACCTGCTCCTCCACAAACTAATATAGACATTAGAATCTACCTCCAATATGATTTATAAATTTAAGAAAGGCATTTTTACCTTTTTCATCTCTTTTAAATACACCAGCATCTTCAAGCACTCTTGAGAATGTCAACCCAATTTCAACATTTAAAATATTTTTCTAAGATTTCATCCACCGATAAATCCTTAACATTAGGATATTTATTTAAAAAGGCTTTTTAACCAAGATAAATGTTTTTTTCACAGTCTTTATCTTCAGAAATTTTCTTTTTCAAAATCTTTTATCTTTTTAAGAATTCAGCTATTTTTTTCTCATTTCAAATTTCAATCTTCCAGGAAGAACAGCCAGTCCCATAACTTCTATCAGCCCAATATTCTCTTTTTATATTGTGATGTTCACTATGAGGGTGGAAGATACCCAAAGGATTAGCTTCATCAGTTCTATTATTTCTAAGAACTAAATCAATCTCAAAGTATTCTCTCTTCTTCTAGCGATAGGAGTTATAGTATTGTGTGAGTTGAATTTGTATAAGCAAATACTCCAACTTCCTCATCTGAATATTCTCTCCAAGCTTTTTAAGATTTTATCTGATAACTCAATTAATTCATTTCTATTTAAAGACTTTAATCTTAAAAACAGTCATAGGCCACTTTTACTATTCCAGCCTTTATATTAGGGTATTCTTCAAAACTTACTTCCTTTTTCAATTTCAGATTTTGCCATAGGAACTCATGATTTCCACCTTGATAGTGGTCATGGCTTAAAATAGAACCTCCAACTATTGGTAAATCAGCGTTTGAACCTATAAAGTAATGTGGGAATTGATTTACAAAGTCCAAAGTTCTTGAGAAGGTATCTCTATTTATTTTCATTTCTCATGTTCAGAACAGAATATTATTGCATGTTCATTGTAGTAAACATAAGGAGAATATTGAAAATACCATCTTTCATTTTCTAAAGTTAAAAGGTATAACTCTATGATTTTGTCTTGCAGGATGTGTTAAAGTTCCAGCAAAAACCAACATTTTCATAACATAAAAAGACATTTAGGATAATTTACTTGAGGCATATTCTTTTGTCTTTCAACTTTTTAGGGTCTTTTTCAGGTTTAGATAGATTTATAGTAATTTCTAAATCTCCATATTCTGTTGGACTTTTTCCAATATAGATTTTTCTATTCTTTCAGTTCTTATATAGTTAGTTTTTAGAGAAATTATAGAAATAATCTGTTGCTGACTTTATATTTTCATCAGATAAATTTTTAAATGTATTTATAACTTCTCTTGGGAAAGGAGTAAATTTTTCCCATAACCTCCGTATCGAAGATATCTCTATCAGTAGTTCCATCTTCTATAATTTTTTTGTTCTATAGCATAGTCACAAATTTTATCTAAGATTTCTTGAGGATATTCAGGTACTTGATAGTTATCTTCATTGACATCCTCCCAATCTTTTAATTGTAATAATGCCATTAATTCATTTCTAACAAAACATAACATCATCTTCTGTTATCAATGAATTTTTAAGTGAATATTTTATAAGTCTATTAATTAAAGAGTAAATTTCATATCTTTTTCCTTTTTCCTTTCTTTTAAAATATTAGTTACATTCCAGACTTTATACTACTGTGACGTCCATTACTGTAGAGAGCCTTTGTGGAGCTCTCGAGACATTAATGGCTGGCAAGTAGCTATTAAAAATACTGGCTAGTAACGAACTATTTTTATATTTTTCCCTGCTCCATCTCCAATGTTTGCTATATAGAAAGTAGCTCTTAAACCTGTTTTTTTCTTTTATATTTTTCCAACATTTTTATAAAGTTTTTCAACATGGTCGTTTTCAACTATACTTACAGTATAACCACCAAAACCTGCTCCAGTCATACGAGAACCAACAGTTCTTCTTCTTCCCAAGCAGCTTCTACAAGGCTATCAAGCTCTACACCTGTAACTTCATAGTCATCTCTTAAAGAGATATGAGATTGATTCATTAATCTTCCAAATTCAGTAATATCATCTTTTTCAAAAATTCAACTGCAGCTTTTTGCTCTTTCATTTTCACTGACAGCATGAGTTGCTCTTTTTAGTTGTTCTTCATCTGTTATAAAGTGTTTAACTTTATCAAATTCAGCAACTGTCAACTCACCTAGATATTTTTATATTAATTCCATTGTCATTTAGAACTTTAACAGCTTCTTCACAAGAACTTCTTCTTTCATTGTATTTAGAATCTGCTAAACCTCTTTTTATTTGTATTAGCAATAACAATAGACATATTTTTTTAATTTTACAGGAACATATTCAAACTTTAAAGTATTACAATCTAGTAAAATAGCATGGTCTTTTTACCCATACCAACTGCAAATTGATCCATAATTCCTGAGTTTACTCCAATGAATTTATTTTTCTGCTACTTGACACATTTTAACCATTTCAACCATATCAACATCAAGTTTGAATAAGTCTTTAAGTATAACAGCAGTTAAAACTTCTATAGAAGCTGAAGAAGAAAAGTCCTGCACCATTTGGAATATTTCCATAGAATAGTACATCAAAACCACTGTCTATTTTATAAGCTTTATCTAAGAAAGTTTTAACAACTCCTTTAGGATAATTAGCCCAGTTATCTTTTTTTATTATAAACTAAGTTATCTAGATTAAATTCAATAGTTCCTAAATTTTTAAAGTTTTTAGAATACATTCTAAAAAGTTTTGTCTTCTCTTTTTACAACAGCATAAGTTCCAAAAATCTAATGCACAAGGGAAAACGAAACCACCATTATAGTCTGTATGTTCACCAATTAAGTTAACTCTACCTGGTGAAAAAGAAAGTTTCCACATTCCCCATCATATTTGAAAAATTTCTTTTAAATTCCTTTATTAAATCTTCTAACATAAATCCCTCCAAAAAAATAAAAATGTAATTTATACTATTATATATCATTTTTAAAAATATAAACAAAAAGAGACTGTTGTAAAATTAAAATTTCAAACCTAAAGTAAAAATAAGAAATTTACTCAGTAACGAACTATTTTTTTACTTTTTATGAATTTATAACAGGCTCTTTTCTTAAGAATTTTATTAATATTTTAGTTAATTTCTTTTTATAGTTTGCATAAAACCAGCTAAGTTTTGAATTTCACTTGGAATAAGTATCTTAGTAGATTTACCATCAGCAACTTTTTTCAAATGTTTCAAAAAGATTTCAATGCTAAAATTTCTTTAGCAGGTTTAGCTTCATTTAATAGTTTGATAGCTTCAGCTTCAGCTCTTTGAATTTCAAGTATTGCTTGAGCTTTTACCTTCAGCTTCTTTAATTTTTACTTCTTTTTCAGCTTCAGCTCTTAAGATAGCAGATTGTTTTTTTCCCTTCAGCAACAAGTATTGCAGATTCTCTGTAGCTTGAGCTTCAAGTATTTTCGCCTCTTTTTCTTTCTGCCTCTATTTCCTTTTCCATGGCAATTTGATGTCATTTTGGAGGAAGTATAGATTTTTAACTCAACTCTGTTTACTTTTTATTCCCTCAAGGGTCAGTAGCATCATCAAGTTCTTGACGCATCTTTGTATTTATGATATCTCTTGATGTCAATGTTTCGTCAACTGTCATATCCCCTATAATGTTTCTAAGAGTTGTAGCAGTTAAGTTTTCAATCGCTGATAAAGGTCTTTCAACTCCATAAGTATATAGCTTAGGATCTGTTATTTGGAAATAAACAACAGTATCTATTTGCATAGTAGCATTATCTTTGTGATAACTGCTTGTGGGTCGAAATCAACAACTTGCTCTTTAAGAGAAACTATTCTTGAAACCTTATCAAAAGAAAGGATTGATAAGATTTAAACCTGAACTTAAAGATTGGTTGTATTTTCCTAGTTTTTCAATGATATAAACTTGTGATTCAGGAACGATTTTAATTGCTTTTTAATGCAATTACAGCAAATAAAAATCAAAAGTAGTACAAAAATGGTATATAAAAACATAATTCAAAAACCTCCAATTTATTTTTTTAAAAATTATTTTATTTTCCTTTAAAACTTGAAATTACAGGAGTATCTCCTACTTCAAAAAGTTCATTACTTAAGGCAGTCCATATAGAACCTTTATAACTTACATCATAGATTTTTTTCTTCTTTACTTGCATCTACAATTTTTCTTTATTATGATAGGAGTATCGATTTTTCAGCATCAAAATTATCTTTATTTTTTTAGATAAGATAGCTCTAGCATAAGGTCTTAAGAATATGATAGATAGTAGAGAAACAACTGTAAAGAAAGTTATCTCAACTTTCATACTATCAGTAATTAGAGATACAAATACAGTTAAGGCTGCTGCAAAAAGCAAACCATACTGTTACAAGTGCTGGAATAGCAAATTCAATAATAGTGAAAAATAATAGTAAGTACTAGCCAAAAAAATATAACCCACTGTCATTGTAATTCTCCTTTCATTTTTAACTTTTAGTTAAAATTTATAAAATATAATATTTTTACTTATTTTTATTTCTTATATTATAACATATTTTTAAAAATAAAAACACTTTTTTTATTCTATTCCGTCTTCTTCTTCAATTAAATAATTCATCTGTTGCCAGTCGTAAAATTCTATTAGTTTATAAGGAATAGTATTGTTTTTTTATGTGCTATAGCAATCAGTTCGTCAGCTTCTATTTTGTACACAACATGATGTTCTTTCAAAATCATCTAAAAAGCATTTCTTGATACTCTTTATATTTTTCCTGTTTTTTTAAGTTCATCTATAATTTTTACTTCATCTTCTTTTAATCTCTCCATATTTTTTTATCACCTCTTTTAATAGTATTTGTTCTATATCCTATAATATAATTCTACTAATTGCAAGAGAAAAAAATAATTATACAGAAGTGGTTCATTTTTAAATGCTTTAAGATAATATTTTTTTATCATAATTTTTTTATTGACAAAGCTAAAAAACTGTACTCTTATAGTATAAATAAAAATATTTAATTATAAATAAATTGTTGAAAGGATTGATGATATGAAAAGTAGAACTGTAGAAATAGTAAATGAAACTGATTACACACAAGACCAGGAAATGAATTTGTAAGTTTAGCAAAAAAACATTTTCTTCTCAAATAAGCGTAGAAAAATGAAGCAGGTACAAAAGTAAATGGAACTTCATTATTAAAATTACTTTTCTTTAGGAATTAAAAAAAGGAAGCAAAATAACTGTATATGCTGATGGTGAAGATGAAAACGAAGCAGTTGATAAATTATCATCTCTTCTTGAAAAACTTAAAAGATTAATTTTTGTGTGAGGGAGAGAGTTAACTCTCCCTTTTTATTTTGAAAAAAATATTGGAGTGGATTATGAAAAAAATAACTTAATAAAAGGTATCCCAGCTTCTCCTGGGATAGCAATAGGTAAAAGCATTTCTTTACAAAGAAAAACAATTTAGAAATACTTAAAAAAATCTATACTATCTAAAGAAGAAGAATTAGAAAGATTAATAAAAGGAAGAGAAGTTGCTAAAAAGCAATTAGAAGAAATAAAAGAAAATACTCTTCAAAAACTTGGTAAAGATAAGGCAGATATCTTTGAAGGGCATATTACTTTATTAGAAGATGAAGAATTATTTTTCAGAAATAGATTCAAAAATCTCTGAAAAATGTACTGCAGAGTTTGCTTTAGTGAAGCAATTGATGAATATGCAAATATGCTTGCAAACTTAGAAGATGCGTATTTTTAAAGAAAGAGCAGGAGATTTAAGAGATATAGGAAAAAGATGGCTATATGGTGTTATGAATGTGCAAGTAGTTGATCTTTCAAAATTAGAACCTGAGACAATAATTGTTGCAAGAGAATTAAATCCTTCAGACACAGCTCAAATAAACTTAGAAAATGTTTTTAGCCTTTTGTAACTGAAATTGGAGGAAAAACAGCTCACTCATCTATCATGGCTAGATCTTTAGAATTACCAGCTGTTGTTGGAGTAGGAGCAGTTTTAGAAAAACTTAGAAGATAATCAAATCTTAATAGTTGATGCATTAAAAGGAGAAGTTATAGTTAATCCTGATGAAGAAACTTTAAAGATATATAGAGAAAAAAAGAGAAAACTTCTAAAAGAAAAAGAAGAATTAAAGGCTTTTAAAAGATAAAGAAGCTGTTTCAAAAGATGGAACAAAGGTTGATGTTTGGGGAAATATAGGATCTCCTAATGATTTGAAAAGGAATTATTTCAAATGGTGGTTTTGGAATAGGACTTTATAGAACAGAGTTCTTATTTATGGAAAAAGATAGTTTCCCAACAGAAGACGAACAATTTGAAGCATATAAAAATAGTAGCTGAAGGTTTAAAAGGATATCCTGTAACTATAAGAACTATGGATATAGGTGGAGATAAATCATTACTACATATGGAATTACCACAAGAAGAAAAACCCATTTTTTAGGTTGGAGAGCAATAAGAGTTTGCTTTAGATAGACAAGAAATTTTTAAAAACTCAATTTAGAGCCTTACTAAGAGCTTCAAAAATATGGTCAAATAAAAATTATGCTACCTATGATAATGGATATAGAAGAAGTTAGAAAGGCAAAAGCTATATTTGAAAAACTGTAAGAAGGAACTTAGAGAAGAAGGTATAGAGTTTGATGAAAAAAATAATGCTAGGAATAATGGTTGAAACTCCAGCTGTTGCATTTAGAGCAAAAACATTTTGCAAAAAGAATGTGATTTCTTCTCAATAGGAACAAAATGACTTAACACAATATACTTTAGCTGTAGATAGAGGAAATGAAAAAAATTGCTAATCTATACGATACATACAACTCCAGCAGTGCTACAAGCTATTAAAATGTTAATAGATGGAGCACATGAAGGTGGAATAAAAATTTCAATGTGTGGAGAATTTGCTGGAGATGAAAAATGCAGTAGCAATTTTTATTTGGTATGGGACTAGATTCTTTTTCTATGTCAGGAATTTCAATACCAAGAGTTAAAAAGAATTCTAATGAAATTGAATAAAAAAAGAATGTGAAAAGCCTAGTTGAAAGAATTTTAGAACTATCAACTGCTAGTGAAATCAAAAATGAAGTTAAAGAATTTATGAAAAATATAGCTTTAAAAAAATATCTTTGATATATAAAACATATAAAAAAATTATTCAAATTATATATCTAAAATGGGTCATTAATTCACTTTTTCGAACTCTTAACCTATTAAAAATCAAACAGATATTTTTAAAATAATACATAATCATTAAAAATAAAATAAGAGTGAACTTAGAAAAAGTTTAAAAATACTTGATTTTTTTATTAGAAAATAATGTATTATAGCTACAGAAAATCAAGGAGGGATATACAATGAAAAAAATTTGCAATGTTAGCACTAGCTATGAGCTTATTCTTAGTAGCTTGTGGAGAAAAGAAAGAAGAAGAAAAACCAGCTGAACAACCAGCTGCTGAAGCAACTGCAACAACAACTGAAGCTGCTGCAACAACAACTGAAGCTGCTGCTGAAGCAAAAATCATTCTCAGTTAAAAACTGAAGATGGAAAGGAATTCACTTTAGAAGTTGCTGCTGATGGAGCTACAGCTACTTTAACTGATGCAGAAGGAAAAGTTACTGAATTGAAAAATGCAGAAACTGCTTCTGGAGAAAGATATGCTGATGAAGCTGGAAACGAAATAGCTATGAAAGGTACAGAAGGAGTTTTAACTTTAGGAGATCTTAAAGAAGTTCCAGTTACTGTAGAAGCTAAATAGTTAGAAAAAAATTTTTCAAACTAAAAGCAGGAAGAAATTCTGCTTTTTCTTATATAAGTAGGTTGTTACAAATTAATAAAAAAAGTAAAAAAATAGTTTGTTACTGAGTAAATTTCCATTCGTAACTCACTTATTTTTTTACTTTTAGGCTAAAATTTAAGTTTATAATAACTCAACAGTTAAAAAAAGTTTGGCAACATTTATAAGTGGAGGAAAAATGTATAAGGATATTATAAAAAAATAGTAAGTGGAGATATAACAAAAAAATTCCAGAAGTAGAAGTAATAGTTAATGCAGCCAATAACCAATTAGAAATGGGTGGTGGAGTCTGTGGAGCAATTTTTAGAGCTGCTTCAGGAGATCTTGCTAAGGAATGTAAGGAGATAGGTAGCTGTGCTACAGGAGAAGCAGTAATAACTAAAGGATATAATCTTCCAAATAAATATATAATACATACGGTATATCCAAGATACTCGACAGGAGAAAATGGAGAGGCTAAAAAAATTAGAGTCAGCCTATTATGAAAGTTTAAAAACTAGCAAAGAAAAATGGATTGAGAAAAAAATAGCTTTTTCCTTCTGTATCAACAGGAATATATCGTTTTCCAGTAAAATGAAGGTGCAGAGATTGCTCTAAGTACAGCAAAAAAATTTGTAGATGAAAATCCCAATAGTTTTGAGTTAATTTTTGTGGGTATTAGATGAGAAAAACTTATATTGTATATAAAGAAAAAGTATGAAAAAAATTATAAAAAGAATAAAAAAATTTAAAGAATTCTCTTTTTAAATAAATATAGACTTTTTAGAAAAAAAGTATAAAATAATATGTAAAAAGAAAGGAGTTGAAATCTTTATGTTGAACAAAGAAGTATATATAAATAGAAGAAAGAAATTAAAGGAAAACTTTAGAGATGGTTTAATTTTAATAATGGGAAATAATTTTTCACCTCTAGATTGTGAAGATAATACTTATCCATTTATACAAGATGCAACTTTTAAATATTATTTTTGGTATGGATCACAATGGCTTAATTGGAATTATCGACATAGATAAAAATGAAGAAATAATTTTTGGTAATGACTATACAATGTCTGATATTATTTGGATGGGAAAACAAAAAAATTTTTAAAAAGAATTGGCTCTTGAAGTTGGTATAGAAAAAGTTTATTGAAAAAGAAGAATTAAAGAAATATTTAGAAAATAGAAAAATATAAGATTTACTAATCAATATAAAGCAGACAATATTATGTATTTGAGTTCAATCTTAAATATAAATCCTTTTGAATTTGATGAGTATGTCTCTTTCTATTTAATAAAAAAATATTATTAAACAAAGAAATATAAAAGATAAAATAGAAATTGAAGAAATAGAAAAAGGGAGTAAATATAACAAAAAGAAATGCATCTTTGCTGCTATGAAGAATGTAAAAGCAGGAATGAAAGAATATGAACTTGTTGCTGAAGTGGAAAAGCAACCAAGAAAAATATAATGCTTACTATTCTTTCCAAAACTATACTTAGTAAGAATGGACAAATTTTACATAACCACAGTCATTTGAATACTTTAAAAAGATGGAGATTTAGTATTGTTAGATTGTGGTGCTCTGACAGAAGAAGGCTATTGTGGGGATATGACAACAACTTTTTCCTGTAAGTGGAAAAATTTACTGAAAGACAAAAAAACTATACATAATATAGTAAGAGATATGTTTGACAGAGCCAAAAGATTTAGCAAGAGCAGGAATTACATATAAGGAAGTTCATTTGAAGTTTGTAAGGTTTTAGCAGAAAATATGAAAAAAACTTGGACTGATGAAGGGTGAAGTTGGGGATATAGTTAGTTCAGGAGCACATGCACTATTCATGCCACATGGCTTAGGGCATATGATGGGAATGACAGTTCATGATATGGAAAAACTTTGGTGAAATAAATGTAGGTTATGATGAAGGAGAAGAAAAATCAACTCAATTTGGTTTAGCTTCTTTTAAGACTTGCTAAGAAATTAGAAGTTGGAAATGTTTTTTACTATTGAGCCAGGAATATACTTTATCCCAGAACTTTTTTGAAAAATGGAAAAATGAAAAACTTCATCAAGAATTTTTTAAATTATGATGAAATAGAGAAGTATATGGATTTTGGTGGAATTAGAATGGAAAGAGATATTTTTAATTCAAGAAGATGGTACAAGTAGAATTTTAGGAGATAAATTTCCTAGAACTGCTGATGAGATAGAAGAATATATGCAAATGTATAAAAAAATAAAGATAAAAAAACTACTATAAATTTTTAAAAATCTATAGTAGTTTTTTTATTGCAAATAAAAAGAAAAAAATATGAAATTAGAAAAAAATTAAAAAAAATTTAAATTTTTGTTGACAAAGTTTATTTTTAAATGTTATTATAACTGATGTCAACGAGACAAGGACATTAGCAACAGAATAGAGAAAAAGACAAAAAGCAACCATAAATTTGGTGTTAAATTAAAATAGCAAAAGTGAGCTATTAAAAAGATTGAACGAAGAGTTTGATCCTGGCTCAGGATGAACGCTGACAGAATGCTTAACACATGCAAGTCTACTTGAACTTCGGTTTGGGTGGCGGACGGGTGAGTAACGCGTAAAGAACTTGCCTCACAGTTAGGGACAACATTTGGAAACGAATGCTAATACCTGATATTATGATTTTAGGGCATCCTAAGATTATGAAAGCTATATGCGCTGTGAGAGAGCTTTGCGTCCCATTAGCTAGTTGGAGAGGTAACGGCTCACCAAGGCGATGATGGGTAGCCGGCCTGAGAGGGTGAACGGCCACAAGGGGACTGAGACACTACCTACTCCTACGGGAGGCAGCAGTGGGGAATATTGGACAATGGACCAAAAAGTCTGATCCAGCAATTCTGTGTGCACGATGACGTTTTTTTCGGAATGTAAAGTGCTTTCAGTTGGGAAGAAAAAAATGACGGTACCAACAGAAGAAGTGACGGCTAAATACGTGCCAGCAGCCGCGGTAATACGTATGTCACAAGCGTTATCCGGATTTATTGGGCGTAAAAGCGCGTCTAGGTGGTTATGTAAGTCTGATGTGAAAATGCAGGGCTCAACTCTGTATTGCGTTGGAAACTGCATGACTAGAGTACTGGAGAGGTAAGCGGAACTACAAGTGTAGAGGTGAAATTCGTAGATATTTGTAGGAATGCCGATGGGGAAGCCAGCTTACTGGACAGATACTGACGCTAAAGCGCGAAAGCGTGGGTAGCAAACAGGATTAGATACCCTGGTAGTCCACGCCGTAAACGATGATTACTAGGTGTTGGGGGTCGAACCTCAGCGCCCAAGCTAACGCGATAAGTAATCCGCCTGGGGAGTACGTACGCAGCATGAAACTCAAAGGAATTGACGGGACCCGCACAAGCGGTGGAGCATGTGGTTTAATTCGACGCAACGCGAGGAACCTTACCAGCGTTTGACATCTTAGGAATGAGACAGAGATGTTTCAGTGTCACTTCGGTGAAAACCTAAAGACAGGTGGTGCATGGCTGTCGTCAGCTCGTGTCGTGAGATGTTGGGTTAAGTCCCGCAACGAGCGCAACCCCTTTCGTATGTTACCATCATTAAGTTGGGGACTCATGCGATACTGCCTACGATGAGTAGGAGGAAGGTGGGGATGACGTCAAGTCATCATGCCCCTTATACGCTGGGCTACACACGTGCTACAATGGGTAGTACAGAGAGTCGCAAAGCCGCGAGGTGGAGCTAATCTCAGAAAAACTATTCTTAGTTCGGATTGTACTCTGCAACTCGAGTACATGAAGTTGGAATCGCTAGTAATCGCGAATCAGCAATGTCGCGGTGAATACGTTCTCGGGTCTTGTACACACCGCCCGTCACACCACGAGAGTTGGTTGCACCTGAAGTAGCAGGCCCTAACTGCAAGGGAGGGATGCTCCGAGGGTGTGATTAGCGATTGGGGTGAAGTCGTAACAAGGTATCCGTACGGGAACGTGCGGATGGATCACCTCCTTTCTAAGGAGTATATGTCTTTCTCTATTCTATTGGTAATGTTCTTGTGTGGACTTATCAATAATGCGTTTGTAGCTCAGCTGGTTAGAGCACACGCCTGATAAGCGTGAGGTCGGTGGTTCAAGTCCACTCAAACGCACCATATGGGGATATAGCTCAGTTTGGGAGAGCGACGCACTTGCACTGCGTAGGTCAGCGGTTCGATCCCGCTTATCTCCACCATTAAATTATCTGAACATTGGAAACTATATAGTAGAACAAACAAGAAAAAAATTAACTCTAACAATTTCTTAGAGTTAGCTGTCAAAAAAATAGGTTAAAATAATTAAGGGCACACAAAGGATGCCTAGGTAGTAAGAGCCGATGAAGGACGTGGTAAGCTGCGATAAGCCTAGATAAGTTGCAATCGAACGTAAGAGTCTAGGATTTCCGAATGGAGCAATCTATTAAGATGGAGTCTTAATACGAAAGAGGGAACCGCGTGAACTGAAACATCTAAGTAACGCGAGGAAAAGAAAGTAAAAACGATACCCAAAGTAGCGGCGAGCGAAATGGGTCAAGCCTAAACCTTAAATATGCCAAGGATACAGCCGTTGTATTTAAGGGGTTGAGGGACAGAGTAGTGAAGAACTGTAAGATATTCAATATAGTGTATTGATGAATTGGAATTGTCTGGAAAGGCGAACCGTAGAAGGTGAAAGTCCTGTACAAGTAAATCCTTACACATATAACTCTGCTCCCAAGTAACATGGAACACGAGGAATTCTGTGTGAATCTGTGAGGACCATATCTCATAAGGCTAAATACTCTTACTAACCGATAGTGCATAGTACCGTGAGGGAAAGGTGAAAAGAACCCCTGGAGGGGAGTGAAATAGAACCTGAAATTGTGTGCTTACAAGCGGTCAGAGCCAGTAATGGTGATGGCGTGCCTTTTGGAGAATGATCCTGCGAGTTACGTTAAACGGCGAGGTTAAGTATAACGGAGCCGAAGGGAAACCAAGTCTTAATAGGGCGATTTAGTCGTTTGGCGTAGACGCGAAACCTGGTGATCTAAACCTGTCCAGGATGAAGCTGTGGTAAGACACAGTGGAGGTCCTAACCCACCGCCGTTGAAAAGTTGGGGGATGAGGTAGGTTTAGGGGTGAAAAGCCAATCGAACCAGGAGATAGCTCGTTCTCTCCGAAATGCATCTAGGTGCAGCCTTGAGTGTTCAATTATGGGGGTAGAGCACTGAATGATCTAGGGGGCGTATTGCTTACTGAAATCAATCAAACTCCGAATACCATAATTTAGAGCTCAGGAGTGAGACTATGGGAGTTAACTTCCATTGTCGAAAGGGAAACAACCCAGACCACCAGCTAAGGTCCCTAATTATAACTAAGTGGGAAAGGAGGTGGAGATTCACAAACAACTAGGAGGTTGGCTTAGAAGCAGCCATACCTTTAAAGAGTGCGTAATAGCTCACTAGTCGAGAGTCTCTGCGCCGACAATGTAACGGGGCTAAGTTATAAACCGAAGCTGTGGAATCCGTAAGGATTGGTAGGAGAGCGTTCTGTAGGCCGTTGAAGGAGAAGGGTAACCGACTCTGGAGGTATCAGAAGTGAGAATGCAGGAATAAGTAGCGAGAAAGGGGCGAGAATCCCTCGCCGGAAGACCAAGGTTTTCAGGGTAAAGCTTGTCTTCCCTGAGTAAAGCCGACCCTAAGCCCAGGCTATAATGCGTAGGCGAATGGAAAACAGATTAATATTTCTGTGCCAGTCATATATTGTGATGGAGGGACGCAGAAGGGTATGAGCGCGGACGAACGGAAGTGTCCGTAGAAGTATGTAGGATGACTTGATAGGTAAATCCATTGAGTTATATCTGAGGTATGATATACAGTCGTAAGATGAATGTGCAAATCCCACACTGCCAAGAAAAGCTTCTAACGTTAATATTTGACTGCCCGTACTGTAAACCGACACAGGTGGTCAGGATGAGAAATCTAAGGCGGACAGGCTAACTCTCGTTAAGGAACTCTGCAAAATAACCTCGTAACTTCGGGAGAAGAGGAGCCCTTGGGTGTTAGTATCCACGCGATACAAAGCGCTCGAGGGTCGCAGTGAAGAGGCTCAAGCAACTGTTTAACAAAAACACAGGTCTATGCTAAGCTGGAAGGCGATGTATATGGGCTGACACCTGCCCAGTGCTGGAAGGTTAAGAGGAGGAGTGAGAGCTCCGAATTGAAGCCCCAGTGAACGGCGGCCGTAACTATAACTATCCCTAAGGTAGCGAAATTCCTTGTCGGGTAAGTTCCGACCCTGCACGAATGGTGTAATGATTTGAGCGCTGTCTTGACGGGAGGCCTGGTGAAATGTATTACCGGTGAAGATACCGGTTACCTACAGTAGGACGGAAAGACCCCATGGAGCTTTACTGTAGCTTGGTATTGGGTTTTGGCATTGCATGTATAGGATAGTTGGGAGACTGTGATGATATGGCGCTAGCTGTATTGGAGTCATCGGTGGAATACCAACCATTCAATGCTGAAATTCTAATCTGTGGTTTGTAGCCACGGAGACAGTGCTAGGTGGGCAGTTTGACTGGGGCGGTCGCCTCCGAAAGAGTAACGGAGGCGTTCAAAGGTTCTCTCAGGTTGGATGGAAATCAACCATAGAGTGCAATGGCATAAGAGAGCTTGACTGCAAGACTGACGGGTCGAGCAGATGCGAAAGCAGGACATAGTGATCCGGCGATTCCAAATGGAAGGGTCGTCGCTCAACGGATAAAAGCTACCCTGGGGATAACAGGCTGATCCTACCCGAGAGTCCATATCGACGGTAGGGTTTGGCACCTCGATGTCGGCTCATCGCATCCTGGGGCTGGAGAAGGTCCCAAGGGTTGGGCTGTTCGCCCATTAAAGCGGTACGTGAGCTGGGTTCAGAACGTCGTGAGACAGTTCGATCTCCTATCCACTGTAGGCGTTAGAATATTGAGAAGACCTGTCCCTTAGTACGAGAGGACGGGATGGACAAACCTCTGATGTACCAGTTGTCACGCCAGTGGCACTAGCTGGATAGTCACGTTTGGAATAGATAACCGCTGAAAGCATCTAAGCGGGAAACTAACTTCAAGATAAGTATTCTTTAAGATACCTTCGAGCCTAGGGAGGTTGATAGGTTGGGGTGTAAGTGCAGCAATGCATTTAGCTGACCAATACTAATTATCGAAGTTTTTAATCTAAGTTTGTTTTTACTATATAGTTTCAAGTGTTCAGACTTGCACATAACAAGATTATGTGATACAATATATATGCTTGGTGAGTATAGCTATGGGGGTACACCTAGTTACATTCCGAACCTAGAAGTTAAGCCCATATACGCTGATGGTACTTGGCTGGAAGCGGCCTGGGAGAGTATGGATTTGCTAAAGCTCAAAACAAGAGAGAAACTAGTGTTTCTCTTTTTTTATATTATTCTAAAAGTAAGACTAAGTGTAGTAATATTTTTTTAAAAACTGAAAAAAAGCTATAAAAAAAGACTATGTAAATATCAATAATATATAGTATAATAATTCGGAAATGAAAGATGTAAGGAGGGGAAGAAATGAAAGTTGTTATTGGTTTAGGAAATCCAGGTAAGAAGTATGAAAAAAACGCGACACAACATTGGCTTTATTGTTGTAGACAGTTTGAGAAAAAAATTTAATCTGACAGATGAAAGAGAAAAATTTTCAAGCTCTTTATCAGTGAAAAATATAGACGGGGAGAAAGTTATATTTTTTTAAGCCTCAGACTTTTTATGAACTTGAGTGGAAATGCTCTTATAGAAATTGTAAATTTTTATAAGTTAGATCCCTAAAAAGGATATTATAGTTATCTATGATGATATGTCTTTAGATTTTTGGAGATATAAGAATCAGAGAAAAAAAGGTAGCTCAGGTGGGCATAATGGAATAAAAATCTATAATATCTCATATAGGTGAAGAATTTATTAGAGTAAAATGTGAATAGGAGCTAAAAAAAGAAGATGCTGTTGAACATGTTTTTAGGAGAGTTCAGTCAGAGTGAACAAAAAGAGCTAGTTGAATTTTTTAGAAAAAAACTTAATGAATGTGTTATAGAAATGCTAACTGTTCATAATTTAGATAGAACTATGCAAAAAGTACAATAAGAAAAAAAGAAAAAAATAAAAATAAAAACTTGTTAATTTTTGTATATATATGCTAAAAATCAATTTGTGGAAAATAAACTATGTATGAAAGGAGTGTTTTTGATGAAATTTTTTGGTTTCAGAGGCGGAGTACATCCCCCTGAAAATAAAATACAAACAGAACATTTACCAATTGAAAAGTTGGAATCACCAAATGAAATTTTTGTACCTCTTTTTACAACATATAGGAGCACCTTTTAAATCCTATTGTTAACGTAGGGGACAGAGTTTTTAAAAAGGACAAAAAAATTGCGGATGCAGAAGGTTTGGCGGTACCTGTTCATGCTCCAGTAAGTGGAACTGTCACAAAGATAGAAAATCGTGTGTATCCTCTATCTGGAAAAGTTATGACGATTTTTATTGAAAATGACAAAAAGGAAGAATGGGCAGAATTAACTAAAATTGCAAATTGGGAAACAGCTGATAAGAAAGAATTACTTGATATTATCAGAGAAAAAGGTATAGTTGGAATAGGAGGAGCTACTTTTCCCTACTCACGTAAAATTAAATCCTCCACCTAATACTAAGTTAGATAGTTTGATTTTTAAATGGTGCTGAATGTGAACCTTATTTAAACTCAGATAATAGACTTATGTTAGAAAATCCAAGTTCAATAATTGAAGGATAAAAATTATTAAAAAGATTTTTAAATGTTCCAGATGTTTATGTTGGAATAGAAGATAATAAACCTGAAGCTATTGAATCTATGAGAAAAGCTGCAGAAGGAACAGGAATTAATATTGTTCCATTGAAAACAAAATACCCACAAGGGGAGAAAAACAACTTATTAAATCTATTTTAGATAGACAAGTTCCATCTGGACAACTTCCATCAGCAGTTGGTGTTGTTGTACAAAAATACAGGAACAGCAGCAGCAATCTATGAAGCAGTTGTAAATGGAAAAACCTCTAATAGAAAAAAAGTTGTTACAGTAACAGGAAAGGCTATAAAGAATCCTAAAAACTTGAAGGTTGCTATAGGAACTCCTTTCTCATACATTTTAGATCACTGTGGAATTAACAGAGATGAAATGGAAAGATTAGTTATGGGTCACTCAATGATGGGATTGGCACAAATGACTGAAGAAGCTACTGTAGTAAAAGGAACATCAGGACTTTTAGCTTTAACAAATGAGGAAATGAGACCATACAAGACAAAAAGCTTGTATAAGTTGTTCTAGTGTGTATCTGCATGCCCTATGGGACTTGCACCACTTATGTTTGATAGATTAGCAGCAGCAAAAGAGTATGAAGCAATGGCAGGACACAATCTAATGGATTGTATTGAATGTGGTTCTTGTGCTTTATATTTGTCCTGCTAATAGACCTTTGGCTGAGGCTATCAAAAACAGGAAAAGCTAAATTAAGAGCTAAGAAAAAAATAGATTAAACTTAATTAAGGAGGATAAAAGTGAGTACAATTTTGAAAACAGAGCCAGCTCCTCACATTAGAACAAAAAGAAACTGTTGAGTCGGTAATGTATGATGTTGTTATAGCTTTTAGTACCAGCATTTTTTAATGGCTATATACTCATTTGGAGTGAGAGCTCTGATATTAACTTCAGTATCAGTTTTAACTTGTGTAGTTACTGAATATCTATGTCAAAAAAGCATTAAAAAGAGATATAGAAGCATTTGATGGAAGTGCTATATTAACAGGGATTTTTATTTTTCATTTGTAGTTCCTGCAATTATGCCTTTTACAATATGTAGTAATAGGAAATATAGTTGCAATAACATTAGGAAAAAAATGGTTTATGGTGGATTAGGACATAATATATTTAACCCAGCATTAATAGGAAGAGCATTTGTTCAAGCATCTTGGCCAGTTGCAATAACTACTTTTTGCTTATGATGGAAAAAGCAGGGGCAACAGTTTTGGATGCTATGAAAAGAGGATTACCTTTAGCAGATTCTCTATTACAAAATGGAGATCAATATGTTAATGCATTTTTTTAGGAAATATGGGAGGATGTTTAGGAGAAACTTCTTCTTTAGCACTATTAATTGGTGGAGCATATTTAATATATAAGAAACAAATAGATTGGAAAGTACCTGCTACAATGATAGGTACAGTATTTGTTTTAACATGGGCATTTGGAGCAGATCCTATAATGCAAAATATTCTCAGGAGGATTGTTCCTAGGAGCATTCTTTATGGCAACAGATATGGTTACTAGTCCAACAACTTCAAAGGGAAGAGTAGTTTTTGCTTTTTGGAATAGGATTATTAGTATCTTTAATAAGAATGAAAGGTGGATATCCTGAAGGTACAGCTTATGCTATCTTAATAATGAATGGAGTTGTTCCATTGATAGATAGATATATAAGACCTAAAAAATTTGGTGGGGTGAGCACAAATGGAAAATAGATATATACATTTTGGAATCGTCCTAGGACTAATAGCTGCTATATCAGCAGGTTTACTTGGTGGAGTTAATGGTTTTTACAAGTAAAGTTATAGCTGAAAAATACTTTTAAAAATAGTAAATGAAGCTAGAAAACAAGTTTTACCAGAAGCAGCAAGTTTCAAAGAAGAAGAAGCAAAAGAAGCAGAAGGAATTCAATATATTCCAGGTTTCAATGAAGCTGGAGAAGTTGTTGGATATGTTGCTTCAGTTGCAGAACCAGGTTATGGTGGAGACATAAACTTTGTTGTAGGAATAGATAATGATGCTAAAGTAACAGGTTTAAATGTAGTTACAAGTTCAGAAACTCCTGGTTTAGGAGCAAAAATAAATGAAAAAGAATGGCAAGAACATTGGATAGGTAAAGATGCAACTTATGAATTTAATAAGTCAACAGATGCTTTTGCTGGGGCTACAATATCACCTAAAGCTGTTTATACAGGAGTTATAAAAGGCATTAAATACTTATCAAAAATGAGGTGAGTAAATAATGAAAAAAATTAGGAATACTTACAGCTGGAATATTTAAAGAAAAACCCAGTATTCGTTTTAATGTTAGGACTTTTGTCCAACACTTGGAGTTACAAGTAGTGCTATAAATGGGTTCTCAATGGGACTTGCGGTTATAGCCGTTCTTGCTTGTTCAAATGGATTAATATCACTTTTTAAGAAATTTATACCTGATGAAGTAAGAATACCAGCATTTATAATGATAATAGCAACACTAGTTACTGTTGTTGATATGGTTATGAATGCTTATACACCTGATTTATACAAAGTATTAGGATTATTCATACCTCTTATAGTTGTTAACTGTATAGTTCTTGGAAGAGCAGAAAGCTTTTGCTTCTAAAAACGGAGTTATTGATTCTATACTTGATGGTATTGGATCTGGAATAGGATTTACTTTATCTTTAACTTTCTTAGGATCTATAAGAGAAATTTTTAGGTAATGGATCTATATTTGGAATCTCATTAGTTCCTGCTAACTTTACACCAGCTTTAATATTTATATTAGCTCCTGGTGGATTTATCACTATAGGTATGATCATGGCTTGTATAAATATTAAGAAAGAAAAGAGATGCAAAAGAAAAAGAAGGTGACTAAAAAAATGAGTATAGGTGGATTATTTAGTATAATTGTTACTTCAATATTTATAAATAACATAATATTTGCTAAGTTCTTAGGTTGTTGTCCATTTATGGGAGTTTCTAAAAAGTTGACTCATCATTAGGTATGGGTATGGCTGTTACTTTCGTTATAACAATAGCTTCAGGAGTAACTTGGTTAGCTTACAGAATGATATTAGAACCTCTTCATTTAGGATATCTACAAACAATAGCTTTTTATATTAATAATAGCTTCTCTTGTACAATTCGTTGAAATGGCAATTAAAAAGACATCACCAAGCTTATATAAAGCACTTGGGGTATTCTTACCATTAATCACAACAAACTGTGCCGTTCTAGGAGTTGCTATAATCAATATCCAAGTAGGGATATAATTTTTATAGAAACAATAGTAAATGGTTTTGGAGTTGCAGTAGGATTCTCACTAGCTTTATTACTTTTTAGCTGGTATAAGAGAAAGACTTGAATTTGCAAACATTCTAAGAATTTTAAAGGAGTTCCAATAGCATTTATAACAGCTGGACTTTTAGCTATGGCATTTATGGGATTTAGTGGAATGCAAATTTAATAATTATACAAATGGAGGTATATAATGGAAGCGATTATGATGCCAGTTGTTGTATTAGGAATAACTGGAATATTGATGGGACTATTCCTAGCTTATGCTTCAAAGAAGTTTGAAGTAGAAGTAGACCCAAAAGTAGAAGCAATATTAGCTATCCTACCTGGTGCAAACTGTGGAGCTTGTGGATCCCTGGTTGTGCTGGATATGCATCAGGAGTAGCTTTAGAAGGTGCAAAAATGACTTTATGTGCACCTGGAGGACCTAAAGTTATTGAAAAAATAGGAGAGATAATGGGTGTAGCAGTAGAAATACCTGTTAAGAAAAAACCTGTTAAGAAAACAGTAGAAAAGAAAGTAGTTGCTCAAACTGGAGACCCAATTTCTGCAAGTGCTGAATTTATAGAAAAGAATAAGAGAATGCTAAATAAATTTAAAGATGCTTTTGATGCAGGAGATAAAGAAGCATATGAAAAATTAGAAAAATTTAGCAAAGACAGCAGGAAAAAGATGAGTTATTAAAAATACTATGAAGAAATTAAAACTGGAAAAAAATTATTCCTGATGGAAGTGCTCCAGCAGCACCTACTGGAGATCCAATCTCTGCAAGTGCTGAATTCATAGAAAAGAATAAGAGAATGCTAAACAAATTTAAAGATGCTTTTGATGCAAAAAGATAAAGAAGCATATGAAAAATTAGAAAATTTAGCAAAGACAGCAGGAAAAGATGAATTATTAAAATGCTTCGAAGAAATCAAAGCAGGAAAAAAATAATTGCTAGTGGAACTGCTCCAGCAGCTGCAGTTAAATTAGAACCAATAACAGCTACAAAAAGAATTTGTAGAAAAGAATAAAAGAATGCTAAATAAATTTAAAGATGCTTTTTGATGCAAAAAGATAAAGAAGCATATGAAAAAAATTAGAAGGTTTAGCAAAATCAACAGGAAAAGATGACTTATTAAAATGTTTTGAAGAAATTAAAAGCAGGAAAAGGTAGTACCAGATCCAGCAACAATGACTGATGCTCCTGCTCCAAAAGCTGAAGATTCTAAAAAAACAAGAAGCTTCTTACTGCAGTGTTTTTAGGTGATGGACTATGTGTTCCTGAACAAAATGAAAAAGCAAAAGAAGAAATAGTGAAACAAGCAGAGCCTCCTAAAACAGCTGAAGAGTTAGAAAAAGATAAAACAAGCTGCAAGCTATTGTTCTATCTTAGGAGATGGACTATGTGTTCCAGAAGAAAATGAACAAATGGTTAAACAAAAATTTAACTCAAGAGCTTGATAAGGAAGTTAAATAAGCTTAAATAAAAATGAGAAAAGCACTAGAAATGTATTTATACAAATCTAGTGCTTTTTTTAATTTGATAGCTTCTAGTACTGAACCAATATCTCCATCTATACAAATACTTCTATTTTCTATTTCTTGTGGACAAAATACTTCTCCATAATTAATACATGCATATATAGCCTTTTTCATTTTTCCATTGTCATCTGCCAGAAGGGATATTTTATAATCATTGGAGTATTTGTCTCAACTCCAAGTTCTAAAAAAATAAAATATGTTTATTTTTTTATTCTTTTTCAAGAAAAATTATAATATGTTTCAGAGGCTTTATGCCCAAATTTCATCTTCTACAAAGTAATTATCTACTCTAAGATTTGTTGTCATATCTGAATTATCAGCAGGACATTTAGGGATGAGCTCAGTTGGAATTTGCATAGATATTTTTTTGTTATCAGGAACAATAAATACTCCATTTTTTTGTCTTTAATAAATCCTTGAGCTTCCATTGATTTCATAACCCATTCTTCATTATTATAGGTTTTTGAATATTAGGATCAACACTTTGGAACAAGCCATAATCTCCTTGAGTATAGAATAACTTACTTTCATCAAAGGCTGCTCTTTGGAATTGATGATCAACATTTGTTGTGATAACAAAATAATTTTTATCTTTCAAAAGGGAAAGAAGATTATTATAAACAGATTTTTGGGGGATTTACATATTTATTGAAATAAATATGTCTTGCCCACCAAGCCCATTTAGTTTCGTTATTAGGAAAGGGATAAAAACCACCAGAATAAATATCTTTTATTCCATATTTTTTTCAGCAAAAATCAAAGAAATATTTTTTTCAAATCTATCTCCACTATATGTTAAACCAGCAGATGTTGATGAGACCAGCACCTATCATAATAGCATCAGCATTTTGAATCTCATTTTTCAATTTCTTAAGTTGCTCTTCCCTTGAAACTTTTTTTAGTAGAGATATTTCCACTCAAACTTCTAATAGCATTTAAGCCTTTTTGAATAGTCTCTATATCCATTTTTATTATAGCAATTCTTCATAATATCTCCTGTCCTCGTCTTTAAATACATTAAAGATGATTCTTTCCATTAAATTAGGATGTCTTAAAGACCATTCTGAAACTGCTTTTTATAGCAATTTCTGCAGCTCTCTTATTTGGAAAATGGAATTCACCTGTTGATATACAACAAAATGCTAGACTTTTTATATCATTTTCCAAACAGATATTTAATGTATTTATATAGCAATCTTCAAGATTTTTCTCTAATTCAGAATTAAGTCCATTAGCTACTATAGGATCAACAATATGTATTACTTTCTTTGCAGGAAGATTATATGCATCTGTAATCATAGGAATAGCTGTAGCTTGTACATAGTCTCTTCCATATTTTTCTCTTAATTTGTTCATCTGATTATAACATTCTTCTCTAAGTTGTACACCTGCAAAAAGTATGAATTTGATTATCTATACAAGTATGCATAGGAAGAAAGCAACCTAACATTTGTGAGTTTGCTGCATTAACAATAGCATCTACTTCAAGTCTAGTTATATCTCCTTGCCAAATAGATAAATTATCTTTAATAATAGGAATATCAGCTAGCTTTTACTATACCTTTTTTCCTTAGCACAAGTAGACAGGTATTCATCTTGTACTTTTAGAACTTCTTCTGACAGTTTTTTTGCATACGAATATTCATAAGAGAGCGTAAAATACGTTTTTTATCTGTTATATTATTTGGAATTTCTATATTTTTTTATAATTATCTGAATCAGCTATGAATTTTTTAAGAGATAATTTAATTTATCTTCTTGACTTCTATTCATAATTTACCTTCTTTCTACTGCTCCAACAGGACAGACTGTAAAAACAATTTCCACAGTGCAGGCAATGATTTTTGTTCAATTACATAAGGGACACTATCAGTGATGATACAGTTTTGAGGACAAACCTCAACACACTTATTACAGCCAATGCACTTATCTGTAATAAAATATCCACTTATTTCTTGAATGGTATTTCCAAAAACAAAATTTGCTCTTTCTATAGGGTTTCTTAGACAAATCAAACCATTCTCCATTTCCTTCATAGATTTGAAATACTGTTAAAGCCTGTCTTGATTCAGCAGTTGGATATATCTCATACATATACTTATTTTTTTCAAATAATTTAGGAATTTTTTTCATTTCCAAGTTCTCTAACTTTTCCCCTGATAGATACTGCCACTCTAGACATTGTATCCTCACCTTTCATAGCTGTAAATGCAAGAAAATTTTTGTCTTTTAATCTATCATAAAAACTTTTTCCCTTTCGCTGTTAAAAAAATACAGACTATTATCATCTGAATCCATCATATCTATAGCTGCTGTAACAGGAAGTCCATCTTTATCTACAGTAGCAACTATAGTTGTATGAATTTCATTTACTATATAACTTAAATAATCTCTCGTTTCCATTATATTCACTCCTAAAATTATATCTTATTTTTTTCAAAAGTTCTTGCATTCCAATTCTTAGGTCATCTAGGGTATATTTTTTTCATTTCATTTTCCATTGCAAGTTGAATAGCTTTTAGCTTATCATCAAGTAATGCATGTATATTTTTTTCCAACAGGACACTGAGGATTAGGACTACTATGAAAAATTAAATAAATCTCCATTTTCTACAGGTTCTATTGCTTGATAAACATCATAAAAACTTATTTCTTTTTAAAGGTTTTGTAGGAGATATGCCTCCTGTACCTCTTGCTACTGTGATCAATCCTGCATTTTTTTAGTTGTGCAAGAATTTTTCCGAATGATAACGGGATTGGTATTTATACTCCCTGCAAGAAAGTCACTTGTAATTTTATAATCGTTCTTGAATGTCTCAACACAGGTAAAAAAATATGTAAGGCTATAGTAAATCTACTTGAAATTTGCATAGTATTATCCTCCAGTTATTAAAAATTAAATTAGAATTTTTCCGTTTTGGTTTTGCCAAGTTGCTTTTATCCACTAGTGTTTCCATAACATCCCAGTGTTCAGCAATTTTTCCATCTGTATCAAATCTAAAAAAATATCAAATGCTACTTGTTCTCCTGTACCTGCAAAATTGTATACAGTATGTAAGAATACTTTATCTCCATCTTCAAATGCACGAATATTGTTAACAGTTGTTTTTACAGGTGCTGATGCAAGGTATTCAACAGCCCCTATAAATGCATCTGCTCCTGTTCCGTAAGCAAGATTATGTTGAATATAATCTTTAGCAAGAAGTTCTTTTGCCTTTACTGAATCTCCTGATGCGAATGTTCCTATAAGTTCTAATGCTTTTTCTTTGTTTGTCATGATAATTTCCTCCTAAATATTTAATTATTTTTTTATTGTTGTAATAATTGAAGTTACATCTTATAAAATTATATTATCATGATTTAGTTGTAATGTCAACAGTTACATCAAAAAATTTTTAAATTTTTTTAGAATTTTTATAATTTATATTGAAATATATAAGAAAAAGAGTTGATCCACTTAATTTGGAACAACTCTTTCAAATTTTTATAATACTCTTTTTTTAGAGATAACTTCAACAACTCTTCCATTGATTTTTAAAGTATTCTTGCATTTCTTCAGAAATATCAATATCATCATAATCTGGATTATCACTCTTTAAAGTTATAACTTTTTTTCTTATCCTTTACTTCAACTCTTTTTATATATCCTTCATCATTGTAAGTAACAACATATATTTTATTTTTTTAACATAAGCAGTATTATTAGGATCAACTAAAGCATATTCACCATCTTCTAAAGTTGGTTCCATACTATTTCCTGTAATTTCAACAAAGAAACTATTTAAAGAAAAGTCTCCTTTTGTTATAGGCATATAGTAATCAGGTTTATCCATATTTAAATAACCTCTACCAGCACTAGCTTTTCCATAAACAGGAAGATTTAAAACTTCACTATCTTCTAAAAATTTTAATACTTTCGTCTTTGCTAAATACTTTAGGTAAATTTTTCCTTCAAGTATTCTTTCTTTAGAATTTTTTTCTTCATCAGGATATACTTCAACAATTCTTTCAATAAAGTTATTTGAAATAGGAGCAGTACCTTTTTCTACTTTTATCTACAAAAGTAAAGTGTAAATTAATTTTTTGCAAGACCTCTTAAACTATCTTTATGTTTCAATCTTATAAAGTAGTTCCAAAACTCATATAATTCCCTCCTTTTTAAATGTACTACTATATATATACAGTATAACATAATTATACTAAAGTGTCTAGAATATTTTTATTTACCTAAGAATGTACAAAAAATAGTACAAGAAAAACTATCATAAAATCTATAGTTAAAAAGAAATATAAAAATATTTTTAAAAACCTGTTGACAAAGTATTTATAGTATGATACATTATGACTATAGAAAGAGTATATATAAATACATACAAAAAAAGGAGATGTTATTATGCATTTTTTTAGAATTTAAAAAGAAGATTCAGTTTATTAAATGAGGAAGAAAAAAAGAGTTTATTTACAAGCTAAAACTTAAAGATGCTATTGATTTTTTTAAGAACAATTTATTAAAGTAAATTTTACCTAAAATTATACAATAAATAATACACATAAATTTGGATAGAAAAAGAGGTAAAAATTTTGTTTAGTAGCAAAAATTATAATAGAAAAAAGAAGGTGCGGACGTAATTTTCTAAAGATTTTTAAGATTACATCCACACCTTTTTAAATTTTATTCTAGATAATTTTTGAAAATAGTAGTAAGTAAAATTGGAATTATAAATGAAGTTGAAATTGCAGCTAAAGCTAAGAGCTAAACCACTCATTGCTCCCTCTACTTCTCCCATTTCTATTGCTTTAGATGTTCCAACAGCATGGCTAGATGTTCCTATTGCAAGTCCTTTAGCTACTGGAGATTTTTATAAATTTAGCAACTAATGGAGCAATAACAGCACCTATAATTCCAGTTGATACTGTCATCATAGGAATTAAAGCTTCATTCCAACCAAATTTTGTAGCAATATCAAGAGCAATAGCTGTTGTTACTGATTTTTGGTAAGGTTGCATAGAATATATCGTCAGGAAGTGCGAAAAACTTTTCCTAATATATATAAAATGATAATTGAAAAAGTACTTCCTAAGACAGTTGAAAGTAAAAATAGGAACCAGTTTCTTTTTAAAATTTGGAATTGTTCATATAAAGCAACTCCTATTATAACACTTTTCAACAGGACTTATAAATAGTTTAATAATACTTCCACCTTTGTTATAAGCTTCAAACGGAATATCAAAACATAGTAAAAAGAGTATTGATAAAAAGAATTCCTATTAAAAGAGGGTTACAAAATATAGACTTTGTTTTTTCCAAATAAGTACTTTTCCTATTTCATAAGTTACTAAAGATAGTATTATCCCAAAGAATGGGCTAAAAAAATAATATTATGTATTATATCACTCATTTTTACCCTCCTTTTCGTCCTTATTACCTAATATTTTTTTCTTGTACCTTTATAATAAAAGTCAGCTACTAATCCTGTAACTAGCATTATTAAAATTGTACTAATTATCATAATAAGTAATACTTTTTACATAAACCATAGCTGGTGCAGAATTTAATTGTGTCATAATTCCAACACCAACAGGAAGGAAAAAGGAAAGCTAAATATTTTTTTACAACCTGCTAAAACTCCTTTAAAAATATTCAACCTTTAAAACTTTAAATTCCAAAAAGCAAGAATAATATTATAGATGCAATAATTGTTTTTCGGAATTGGAAAAGAAATAAGGTCACTAACAAATTGTCCCTATAAGAGCAAGTGCTAAAATTATAATCCATTGTCCCATACAAATTGCCTCCTACTTATAAGTAAGAACTATTATATTAATAATAGTTCTTACTATAAATTAAATTTTAAGCTTTTACTTTTTTTGATTTCTTCTATCATAAGTGGAATTATATCCATAACATTTCCTACAATTCCAATATCTGCAACATCAAAAATAGGTGCATCTTCATCTTTATTTATTGCTACAATATAATCTGAACCCATTATTCCAGAAATATGTTGAGTTGCTCCTGATATACCACAAGCTATATATAATTTTGGTGCAACAATTTTACCAGATTGTCCAACTTGGTGAGAACGTAGGGATCCATTCATCCTCTGTTGCAGGTCTTGTTGCTCCAACAACTCCACCACATACATCAGCTAATTGTTTTACAAGCTCGAAGTTTTCTTTACTTCCCATACCTCTACCACCAGAAACTATAATCTCAGCTTCTTCCAAGTTAACTGATTCAGATATTTCTTGAACTATTTCAGCTATTTTTTTGTAAATAAATTTTTTTCGACTACTTTTTCTTTTTATAACTTCTCCTGAAGCTCCTTCAATTATTTCTTTTTTACAAGCTCCTGAACGAACTGCAACAACTAATGTTTTATCACCTTCAAAAAGTCACTTCTTTTAGGATATTTCCACCATACATTGGAAGTGTCATAAAATATTTATCATTTTCATATTTTTACAGCTACTACATCAACAGATGTAGGAACTTTTTAGTTCACTTGCCACCATATTTGCTAAGTCTTTTTCCATTTAAAGTAGAACCTAAGAAGATGATAGAAGGATTATATTTTTTTCTTTCGCAACTATTAAAAGCATTTCAATAGCTTCTAGTTCTTTTTATTTTCTTCTAAGTATAAAACTTCATCAGCACCATACTCAAAACATTTTTTTAGCAACTTCATCTAAATTTTCTCCAACTAAAACAGCAATAACTTTTTTTATTATTTTTCTTTTGAAAGTTTTTTTAGCTAGGGCTATAGCTTCTAAAAGATACAACAACAGGAGAGTTATCAACTGTTTCTATATATACCATTATATTTCTTTCCATCTTATAACCTCCTAAAATACTTTTTGCTTCCAACATTTTTTTGCATAGCTTGTGCAACCATTTCTTCAGCAGTTCCAGTTTTTATTTTCACTCCTGCTTGTCTTTTTGGAGGTGAAAAATAGTTTAACTTCTTTCATTGCACTTTCACTAGCTACTTCAACTGAAATTTCAGTGATTTCTTTTTTTCTAGCTGCCATTTTTACTTTTTTTATTGTTGGATAACGAGGTTCATAATTAGGTTTATTTACAGTTACTATACAAGGAGAAGCTAGTTCAACTTTTTCATAGCCTGTTTCTGTTTCCTTTTTGGCAATAACTTTTGTATCATCTGTGTCTATGTCAACTAAATTAGTTACTATTCCATAATTTAATTCATTTGCTAACATAATTCCAACTTGTCCAGTTGCAAAATCAGTAGTTTCTTTTCCACAGAAGATAATATCAAACTTTTTTACCTCTTTTTTTCTTCAATATTTTTAATAGCTTTATCTAAAAGCTTGAGCTACTATAACAGCATCTTTTTCTTGATAAGCTTCATCTTTAATATAGAAAGCTTCATCTGCACCAACAGCTAAACAATTTTTTAAGCTATTTGTTACATCTTCTCCACCTAGAGAAAGAACTGATATAGTAGTATCTCCTTTAGATTCTTTTTAATCTAGTTGCCATTTCTAAAGCATAAGTATCAAAAGCATTTACTACTTTTTTTCAACACCTTCTAAGGCAGGTTTCCCAGTTTTTTCATTCATAAATATTTCAACAGAGTCATCTGCAACTTGTTTTATACAAACTAATATTTCCATTACTTCCTCCTAACGTCCGATTACATTATTTGCAATTACAATTCTTTTGAATTTCATTAGTACCTTCAAAGATTTGGAAAATTTTAGCATCTCTTAACAATTTTTCAACTGGATATTCTCTACTGTATCCATATCCACCAAAAATTTGTATAGCTTCAGATGAAACTTCCATTGCAATATCTCCAGCATAACATTTAGCAATAGCTGATTCTTTTCCATAAGGTAGTCCTAAATCCATTTTTGTTAGAGCATGAGCAACCATTTGTCTTGCAGTTTCAGTCTTTATTTCCATATCTGCAATTTTTAAATTGTAATGCTTGATTTTTGATTATAGGTTTTTCCAAATTGAATTCTTTCTTTACCATATGCTATAGCTTCTTGTATTCCTCTTTGGGCAATTCCAACAGCGATACAAGCTATCCAAGATCTAGCTTGGTCTAGAGTTTTCATTGCAATAGCAAATCCTTCTCCTTCTTTTCCAAGTAAAGCACTGGCAGGGACTCTACAATCTTCTAAGACTACATCACAAGTATTAGAAGTTCTGATACCCATTTTATCTTCATGTTTTCCAGTACTTAATCCCTTAGTTCCTTTTTTTCTACAAAGAACATAGAGATTCCTTTTAAACCTTTTTCTTTATCTGTTATAGCAGTAATACAATAGAAAGATGCCATTTCACCATTTGTAATGAAGCATTTTCTACCATTTAAAACATATTCATCTCCATCTTTAACAGCAGTTGTTCTTCCAGCACTAGCATCAGATCCTGCACCTGGTTCTGTTAAACAGAATGCTCCTAGTCCACCTTCTAAAAACTAAATCACACATTTTTTGTTTTTGATCGTGGCTTCCAGCAATTAAAACAGGTTTCATAGCAAGTCCACTAGCTGAAATAGTAGTTGCAAAACCAGCATCAGCTATTGCCATTTCTTCAATTAAAGCAGCAACATCAACTCTACTTAGACCTGGATCTCCAAATTCTTCTGGAACTTCTAAAGCTTGATAACCTTGTTCAATAGCCTTATCATAAATTTCTTTTGGCCATTCACCAGATTTATCATATTCTTTACATTGTTCTCTTACTTCATTATCACAGAAATTTTTTACATCTTTTCAATAGATCTTGAGCTTCTTCAGAAATTAAATATGCCATAATATTACCTCCTATAATTACATTATACTTATTATCTACTATGCCTTATAACAAACTTTATTTAGGATTTAAAAATCATCTTAGGGTCAAAAGACTTCTTTTTATTCCTTTCATAAGTCTCATATTAACTTCACCAGAGAAATTAGCTAAGTAATCCATCTTTCCATAACCAATTCCATGTTCTCCTGAAATTAATCCACCAAGTTCAGAAGCTTTTATTGTATATATCTGTTAAAAATTCTTCAACTTGACGCTTAAATTCAGTCATTTCCATATCGTTACTACAAGCATAAATATGTAAGTTTCCATCTCCAGCATGTCCAAAGCTCTTTACAGTAAAGTCAAATTTTTTACCAGTTTCATTTACATAATGTAGATAAGGTGCTATTTGGTTAACAGGAACAACAACATCACATTCATCTAGTAACTTAGTTTCCGCTTCAATAGCTTCTAAGAAACTACTTCTAGCAGCCCAAGCATCTTTTTTCTTAGCAGGTGTATCAGCAACTAGAACATCTAATGCTCCTGCTTCTAAAACTATTTCAGAAGCTTTTTCAGTTATTTCTTCTAAAGCTTCCATATTATCTCCATCGAAAGTTACTAATAGATAGGCACCAATATCTACTCCTTCTAATTTTTTAGGGAATACACTCTTACCTATATATCTTTCAGAAGCTAAGACAATTTCTCTTTCCATAAATTCCAATGCTTGAGGTTGTAAATGGTTCATAAAAAATTTAGGAACAGTTGCTATACATTCATCAAGATTTTCATAAGGAATGATTAGACTTATAGTTTCTTTTGGAGCAGGAATTAATTTTAAAGTTAATTCTGTTATAACTCCTAATGTTCCTTCTGAACCTATCATTAAATTAAGTAAGCTATATCCTGTACTTGTTTTTAGATACAGTTGCCCCTAATTTTATAATTTCACCAGTTGGAAGAACCACTGTCATAGCTCTAACATAATCTCTAGTAGTTCCATATTTTACTGCTCTCATTCCACCAGCATTTGTAGAAACATTTCCACCAAGAGTTGCAAAATTTTTTCACCTGGATCAGGTGGATATAATAAGCCTTGTTTTAAAGCATCTTCTGCTAGGTCATTTAGTAAAACTCCTGGTTCAACTTTAACTACAAAATTTTCAAGGTCATAACCTAAAAATTTTATTCATTTTAGTCATGTTTAACATAACTCCACCAGTAACTGCTACAGATGCTCCTGTTAAACCAGTTCCAGCTCCTCTTGGGATAACAGGAATATTATTTTCATAGCATAATTTCATAATTTCCGAAATTGCTTCAGTAGTAGTAACATCAATAACAACTTCAGGTTCACCTTCACCATAAATAGGCATTTCATCATGAAAAAAATCCTTATTTATTTCATCTTTTTGTATAAACCTTACCTGGAACAATTTTTTTAAATTTTTCCACCAATTCTTCACTTACTTTGTTGTACATATGATTTTCCCATGTTTCTTTTCCTCCTTTAGCAAGGTTAATTTAGATAAACTAATTAAAAAAACTATAAGATATTTATACTATCTTCTTAATATAAATTTACCACATTTTTTTAATAAATTCAATCAAATATTTTATTATATATTTATCTAATTCAGTGTATTCTGTTTTTATTTTTATGTTTTGTTATTTATATTTTCAATATATTTTTATAGGAAAAAGATAGTTATAGAAAAAAAGAGTTAGTAATTTAATCATAGTCCATAAAAATTTTTAGCTCACTATTTTTCATAGGAATAGCTACTAATTTTTTTCTTGTTTCTTTAGCTTTATCTGGTAAATGAAAAGCGTCTTCTTTCATTTAATAAAGAAATTATAATATCATCTTTTTTCTTTTTTTACTGATATGTTTTTCAGCTTTTTAGAAAAAGGTAATTTAATACTAAGTATTCTAGTTCCATTGATATCATCCATTTTAAAAAGCTTCTGTTTGACAGAAAAATTTCTATAGGATTGATATTTTTGATAAAGAATTTTAGCTATTTTTTTCAAGTGATTCTTTTCCATTAATTTCGTTGTTTTGCATTTCTAATTTAAAAAGTTTTTTTGTTCAGAAAAACTTTCTTCTGCAAGTTGAATATTTATGCTTTTTGTATATCTTCCCAATCTTTAAAATATCCTTCCATAGCTTTTTCTGGATATAGTTTATTTATATAAATAGCATCTACATTAAAATCATAAAGTTGTAGCAAGTATAATTTCGACGAGCTTCTTCTAAAACTATCTGCTCAGGAGTGGTAACTATTCTAATACTGGTAGTATCTCGCTTTATGGAAAAATATCGTATAATTTTTTTAATCTTTTTGCTATATTTTTTTACTTCTTCAAAAACCATATCTCTTGGCTTTGGAACAGATGTTTTTTGAAATAAAAGAACCAAAAATAGAATTTATACTCTGTACCATTGGTAAAAATACTATCTATTAAAACATTTAATTTTTTTCGGAATATGTTAACAGTGAGAGACTTTGGCCAGTTGGAGCACAGTCTACAACAATAACATCATATTTAGCCTCTTCATAAATGTCTAAAATTTTAAGTAAAGAAAATACTTCGTCTAATCCTGGAAACAATAAAGTTTCTTCTATTTCTATTCCATCATTTGCCTTTTGCAGAAATGATTTGTTTTAAATAATCATGTAAATTTTTTTCCATATTTTTCTTACTTTCTTCTGTGGTATCTATTTCTATTACATCTAAATTTTTGGGATATTTGAGAAGTTTCATTATTGATTTTTTATTAAAAAAATATCTCCTAAACTATGAGCTTGATCTGTACTTATAAGCATAACTTTTTTCTGAGTTGGCTAAAAATAGTGCTGTTGCAGATGCTATGCTTGTTTTTTTCCAACTCCACCTTTCCCTGTATAAATTAAAAATTCTCAAAATGTGTCCTCCTTTTTCTTTTCTACTTGAAAATAAATGAATAAAATATTATTTTCTATTTTTGTATCAGTGATATGACTTTTTCTTAAAATATTTGGAAGAGGAATACAACGCTTCATATTATTTATTTTAATATTAAGGTCGGTTTCATGATGATTAATTTTTTAAATCTTCTTGTTTTTATAAAAAGGAAGTTCTATTTTTTTAATATATAACCATCTTTGTAAGTTAGATATTCTTCATTTTGAGTGATTTTTTTACTGAAAATAGGTCAGGAAGACTTTCTATATTATCACAAAGAGATTCTAAAAGCCTTTTTCTCCAATAATTTCTTTTAGGGTACCAAGGAATTTTTACAATTGGAATATTAATAAAAACTTCTTCTAATTCTTGTATATTTTTGATTGGATGTTCTTCCAATTTTTTTCATAAAAAGGATTCTCTATTTTATCTGCTATAACACGATTGATAAAAAAACAGTATCAACCTGATATTTATATAGGTTAAGGTACATAAAAATTTCTTTTTGTTTCTTCTACTATCATTTTTTTCAGGGATGCAAACCAATCTGACACTACAAATCTCATTATTTTTTTCAAAAAGCTCTTGAAGCTCTAAAAGTTTTTTTGATGAATGATTTCAACTGTGTCCATAGTTTGAGTACTTGGAAGAACAACTTTATATGCTAGTTTTGAGATAGGAGAAAGAATACGAATAATTTTTTCCGATCGGGAAAAACTTTTCCATATACCATGCAAGAAGTTCAGGAAGTTTTTAAAAAGTGCAAGAGTTTCTCCAGTTGGTGCACAATCAATAAAAAAATGTTTTTCGTATATATTAGTATCATAAATTTCTTTTAATCTTTAAAAGAGAAAAAGATTTTTCAAAAACCTGGTAAAGAAAAATTTTCATTTAAATTAGTTATTCCAAGTCCGTTTTTTCCCATTAAATCTATCATAGTATTTTTTTAACTTTTGGGAAGAAATTCGTTTTTTATAGCATCTGAGTCTAATTCTAAAACATCTAAATATTCAGAAAGTTTTTTTAATTTTTGAGCCAATTTCTATTTGAAAAATATCCCTAAGTTATGTGCTGTATCAGCACTAACTAATAAAAGTTTTTAGAACTTTTAGAGGAAGCTAATGCATGAGCAGCTGCGACACTTGATTTTTCCAACTCCACCTTTTTCCTGTAAATATAATTATTCTATTCATAAAAATTCTCCCTTTTAATAATATTAATAAAATTGTAACATATTTTTAACATAATAATCAATATTAAGAATTTTTTTAAAAATTTCGATAGATAATATAACATATATGTTTTTTTGATTGACAGTAAAAAAAATTATTATTTTATAATTGAATTAGAAAGGAATTAAACATTTAAATTGATTTTTTTAAACTTTAATTATCAAAGGAGATGATAAAATGAAGAGTATTACAGGTGATTTGTATGAGAGTTTCAAAAAACTTGGAAAGTGTAAACGGACACTGTATACATGCCTCAAAAGAAGACTTAGGGAAGGTAATTACAGAATTATTTAAAGAACATGGAATAGATTCAATTTCATTATTTGAATCTCCTATGTTAAAGGAAGCAGGAGTTATTCCTACTCTTCAACAAAATGGAATTACTGTACACACAGATCATATTCGTCTTCATGCCGAAACTGATAAAGGAGGACTATCAGAAGCACAACATGGAATTGCTGAACTTGGAACAATAATACAAGAACAAGATAATGTAGATGGAAGAATAGTAGCTACAATGCCTGAATATTATATAGGAATAGTAAAAGGTTCTACCATTGTTCCCACTTATGATGACATGTTTGATATTTTAAGTGAAATGCAAAAACTTCCAAACTATGTTGGCTTTATAACTGGTCCGAGCCGTACAGCTGACATTGAATGTGTTGGAACTGTTGGTGTTCATGGACCGATTGAAGTATCTATTGTAGTTGTAGATGATGAATAGTATAATAAAAAAGTTAGAAATTAAGGATAATAGGAGGAACGATGGCTAGTGAAGATTTAAAAAAAGAGATACACTGTGCATTAGAAAATGCTACACTTGGAAGAACACTTGGAAACTTTTGTAAAACATATCCTGCTAGAAGAGAAAAATCTTATGCTGGAGTTGACTTCGAAAAAACTAGAGAAAGAATTGCAGAAGTTAAGTCTTATGCAGCAGAACATATAGATGAAATGATAGAAGAATTCACAACAAATTGTGAAGCAAGAGGAGGGCATGTTTATCATGCTAAAAGTACTGAAGATGCAATGGAATGGATTCGTAAACTTGTAAAAGACAAGGGAGTTAAGACAATTGTTAAATCAAAGTCTATGGCTTCTGAAGAAATTAAAATGAACCATGTTCTTGCAGAAGATGGAGTCTTGGTTCAAGAAACAGACCTTGGAGAATTCATAATTGCCTTGGAAGGAAATACACCTGTACATATGGTTATGCCAGCACTACATTTAAATAAAGAACAGGTAGCAGATCTTTTTACAGACTATACAAAAAGTAAAAAAATAACCCAATTATATCAGAAGAAGTAAAGACAGCTAGAAGAGTCATGAGAGATAAATTTACTCATGCTGATATGGGAGTTTCTGGAGCAAATGTGGCAGTTGCAGAAACAGGAACTGTATTCACAATGACAAATGAAGGAAATGGACGTATGGTAGGAACTTTACCTCCAATACATCTATATATTTTTGGAATAGAAAAAAATTTGTAAAAATCTTTATCTGATGCTCGTTATATTTTTAAAGCCCTACCTAGAAATGGAACAGCTCAAAGAATTACATCATATATTTCAATGTATACAGGAGCTTGTGAAGTAACAAAAGATAAAGAAACTGATGAAAAATGTAAAAAAGATTTTTATTGTGTTATATTAGATGATCCAGGTCGTAGAGAAATCTTATCAGAACCTGATTTTCGTGAAATATTCAATTGTATAAGATGTGGAGCTTGTCTAGATGTTTGTCCTGCGTTTGCTTTAGTAGGAGGACATGTTTATGGTTCTAATGTCTATACAGGTGGAATAGGTACAATGTTAACTCACTTTTTAGTATCTGAAGAAAGAGCAGCTAAAATTCAAAATATCTGTCTACAATGTGGAAGATGTAATGATGTTTGTGGAGGAGGCTTACATATTTCTGATATGATTATGAGATTACGTGAAAAGAATATGCAAGAAAAACCTGATGCCCTAAAGAAATTTGCATTAGATGCTGTATCAGATCGTAAATTATTCCATTCAATGCTTCGTATAGCTTCTGTAGCACAAGGAATATTTACTAAGGGAGAACCTATGATTCGTCATCTACCTATGTTCTTATCAGGAATGACAAAGGGAAGAAGTTTCCCAGCAATTGCACAAGTACCTTTAAGAGATTTCTTCCACACTATAAAACAAGATGTGAAAGATCCAAAAGGGACAGTAGCTATTTTTGCAGGTTGTCTATTAGATTTTGTCTACACAGATCTTGCCAGAGCAGTGGTAGCAGATATGAATTCCATTGGATATAAAGTAGAAATGCCATTGGGACAAGCTTGTTGTGGATGCCCAGCTACAAATATGGAGACACAGAAAACGCTAAAAAAAGAAGCAGAAATTAATATCAATGGAATGGAAGCTGAAAAATATGACTATATTGTAAGTGCTTGCCCATCTTGTACACATCAATTACATCTGTATCCAACTTTCTTTGAAGAAGGAACAGAAATGCATAAAAGAGCAAAAGAATTAGCAGATAAAGCCACTGATTTCTGTAAATTGTTCTATGAACTTGGAGGAATGTCAGAAGAAGGAGATGGAAAACCTCTAAAAGTTACTTACCATGACTCATGTCACTTAAAGAGAAGTTTGAAAGTATCTAAAGAACAAAGAGAATTATTGAAAAATATTAAGGGTGTAGAATTTGTAGAAATGAATGATTGTGATAACTGTTGTGGTTTTGGAGGATCATATAGCTTGTTATATCCTGAAATTTCTGCTCCTATTTTAGAAAAAGAAAATAGAAAAATATTAAAGAATCAGGTGCAGATGTTGTAGCTTTAGACTGTCCAGGATGTTTAATGCAAATTAAAGGTGGGCTAGATGCCCGTGGAATTGATGATATAAAAGTAAAAACATACAGCAGAAATTATTGCAGAGAAAAAGGGATTAATTTAATTGTTAGAAATATTACTGAAAGAATGGACAGAAGAAGTAAAACGTTATATTTATTTAATTGCTAATTTTTTTCCATAAAAAGAAAGTCAAGTTGGAGCTGTTTTTAGATGATGTTCTTAACATATCAGGAAAAGATGATACGGGCAAAAATCTTGTTACTATCTGCATTTTTCAGGAACAAACTGGAAAAAAATAACAAAGAAAGAATTTGTAAATTAGCAGCTATGGTAGAGCTAACTCATCTTGCTTCACTGATACATGACGATATCGTAGATGATTCTCCTATAGAAGAGGAAAGCAATCTATACAAGGAAAGTATGGGAAAGATGCAGCAGTATTTGCAGGAGATTTTTCTGATAGCTAGAGTTTTTTTACTATGGAGTTGTTGAAAACTTGAATGAGGCAGTTTCTATTTTTAGCAAAGACAATTGAAAATATGTGTATAGGGTGAAATAGAACAGGAGCTTTATCATTATCAAGAAGATATAAGTGAAGAAAAATATTTTTGAAATTATTGAAAGAAAAAAACAGCTGCACTTTTTCCAGGCTGCATGTAGTATTGGTGCTAGAGAATCTGTTTGTTCAAAAGAGCTTACTCAAAAAATTAGAGTTATTTGTAAGAAATTTAGGACTGATGTTTCAAATAAAGGATGATATTTTAGATTTTACTTCTAATTCCAAAGATTTAGGAAAGGAAACACATAAAGATTTTCAAAATGGAATATATACTTTTTCCTGTAATTATGACACTGAAAAACTCTAAATTAAGAGAAGTCTTAGAACCTATTATGAAAAAATAAAAAGAGAAATTATCAGCTGAAGAAATTCTTCAATTAGAAAAGTATATTACTTCTTTTTGGTGGAATAGAAGCAAGTTATGAAAAAAATAAAATCGCTTTCTAATATTAACAGACAATTGATAAAAAGAATTAGGAAAGAATTTAGAGATAACTTTTTACCTAGAAAAAAATGTTAGGAGAATTGGAAGAAAAAAATGAAAAATAATAATCTTACATTAAAATTAGCACTCAATTAGCAGCTCCTCATACTTGGATTGCTTCAATTAGACTCTATTATTTTTGGAATATTATTTTTGTAAGTTAGAAAAATATCCTTTAAGTTTTTGAGAAAAGTATTTTACTAATTTTAGCTTCTATCTTAATGCAATCCTCTGTCAATACTCTTAATGATTATGTAGATTTTATTAAAGGTAATGATAGCGAAAAGGATTATGTAGAAGAAAGTGATGCAGTTCTAATCTATAATTCAGTTCCTCCTAAGCAAGTTCTTATTCTTGGGATTATATATTTAGTCTTAGGGGCTATGTTAGGAATAGTTGCTTGTAGAGAAAGCGGATTTTTACCATTAGTTATTGGGAGTATTGGTGGAATCATTATCTTTCTCTATTCAGGTGGACCTTATCCAATTTCTTATCTTCCAATAGGAGAACTTGTTTCAGGTTTTGTCATGGGAATTTTAATTCCTCTAGGGAGTAGTAGCTGTATCTGATGGAAAATTACATAAGGAAATTTTTTTCTACATGCTCTTCCACTGATGATAGGAATTGGATTAATTATGATGACTAATAATGGCTGTGATATTGAAAAAGATTTAGAAGCTAAAAGATGGACATTAGCAGTACTTCTTGGAAGAAAAAAATATAAAAATCTTTATCATATCTTAATTGTGATTTGGTTATTAATGATAAGTTTTTAGCTATTTGGTTATTAGGAATAGTAGGACTTATCACTCCTGTACTCATTTTATTTGAATATAGATGTTTCAAATTTCTTATAACATCTGAGTTATTAGCTTATAAAAGAGTAGAACAAATGAAAAAAATATTGTAAAAGCAAATATAATTGTAAATATGGCCTATTTTACTGCTATTTTAATGAAAAATAATTATAGAGATGAGATAATATGAATAATGAAGAAAAAAATCAAAATATGTACATGATGTCTTTGAAAATATACATAATCAATATGATAAAAGCAAATAATAGGATTAGCTTTGGTTTACAAAAATGGAAAAGAGGATCTAGTTAATAAAATACTTGAAGATACTCCTAAAAATGGAAAAGTTTTTAGATGTATGTTGTGGAACTGGTGATATCTCAATTAGTTTGGCTGAAAAAAAGAGGAGACCTAAGTATCACAGGAGTAGATTTTTCTTCTGCAATGTTAAATGAGGCAGTAAAGAAAAGTGAAAAATTTAAATATTGTATGGCAGAAAGCAGATGCACTATCTTTACCTTTTGAAGATTCTAGTTTTTTTCAGTTGCTACTATTTCTTTTTGGCTTAAGAAATACAGTAGATTATGAAAAAAAGTCTTAAAAGAAATGATAAGAGTAGTGAAAAAAAGATGGCTATATATATTGCTTAGATTCTTTTTGTTCCTGACAATATGTGGATACAACCTTTTTATAAAATGTATTTTAAATATATTATGCCATTATTTGGTGGAGGGAAAAAAATATTACAAGGAATATGTTTGGTTATATGAATCAACAGAGCAATTTCTTAAAAAGAAAGAATTGATTTCTTTGTATGAAAAAAACTTGTTTTAAAAAGAGATAAAATATTGCAGTAAAATATGTGGAGCTTGTTTAATTATTCAAGGAAAAAAAGTAAAAAAATTATAGGAGGAAATGATATGAGCGAAGAAAAATTTGATGCCATAATCGTAGGTGGCGGTTTGGCAGGATGCTCTGCAGCTATTGTTCTTGCAAATGCAGGGCTTACTGTTCTTGTAGTGGAACGGGGAGATTTTTGTGGAGCAAAAAATATGACAGGTGGTCGTCTTTACGGACATAGTCTTGAAAAAATTATTCCAAACTTTGCAGAAGAAGCCCCAATTGAAAGGAAGATTACAAGAGAAAAAGATTTCTTTAATGACAGAAGATGGTTCTTTTGATATAGGTTTTGGTTCAAAAAAATTAAGCTCAAACAATGAAAATGCTTCTTATACAGTGCTTCGTTCTACATTTGATAGATGGCTGGCTTCAAAAGCAGAAGAAGCAGGAGCAGAAATTATTCCTGGAATTTTAGTTGATAAATTAATTGTAGAAGATGGAAAAGTGATAGGAGTTTCTGCAACAGGAGAAGAATTATATGCTGATGTAGTTATTCTTGCAGATGGAGTAAATTCTCTTTTAGCACAAAATATAGGTATGAAAAAAGAATTAGAACCTCATCAAGTTGCTGTTGGAGCAAAAGAAGTTATACAATTAGGTGAGGATGTAATTAATCAGCGTTTTGCTGTAAATAATGGGGAAGGTGTAGCATGGCTTTCATGTGGAGATCCTACTTTAGGAGGCTTTGGAGGGGGATTGTTATATACTAATAAAGACAGTGTATCTATTGGAGTTGTTGCAACTTTGAGTGATATTGGTCATAGTGATTTATCAATTAATCAATTATTGGATAGATTTAAAGAACATCCTGCAATTGCTCCTTATTTAGAAGGAGGAACCTCTATAGAATATTCAGGGCATTTAGTTCCTGAAGAAGGGATACATATGCTTCCTGAACTATACAGAGATGGAGTTTTAATAACAGGAGATGCAGCAGGTTTTTGTGTAAATTTAGGTTTTACAGTACGTGGAATGGATTTTGCAATTGAATCAGGAAGATTGGCTGCTGAAACAGTTATCAAAGCACATGAAATTGGAGATTTTAGTGCTACTACACTATCTAATTATAGGAGGGCTCTAGATTATAGTTTCATTATGAGAGATTTGAATCAATATAAAGGTTTCCCTACTGTACTTGGAAGAAGAGAAGTTTTTGAAGAACTTCCTGCAATGGTTGATGATATTGCTACAAAAGCATTTTACAGTAGATGGAAAAGAAGGAAAAAGGCTTTGATGATGCATGTTATTCACTCTGTGGCTGAACATACCACAGCAGCAAAAACTTGTAGAGTTCGTTACTACAGTATTGGAGGCGTTTTTAATAATGAAAAAAATGAAAATAGAAGATAAACTTGCATTAAATGTTTTTTCATGTTGATGAAGAAAAATTCTCATATTGAGGTAGATAAAAACTTTTACAGATGAAGCAGAAATAAAAATTACTTTTAGCCTGTCCCGCAGAATGCTATAAATTTATTGATGGGAAATTAAGTTTTAGTCACTTAGGTTGTTTAGAATGTGGAACTTGTAGAGTGTTATCACATGGAAAAAAATTGTAAAATCTTGGAAGTACCCAATAGGAGAAGTTGGAGTTACTTTTTAGACAAGGTTAAGATACTAATTAAAAAAATAGTGTTGATGGAAATTTTCTGTCAACACTACTTTTTATTTTAAACTATTTTTAAATTTTAGTTCTCGCTAATGATTGTTAAAGTATTTAGATAAAATCTCTCTCGAAAATTTTTTTGTGATTTTTAGTTTTTTTATTCTCTAAACTACTAACAGGCATAATACCAAATAATGAATTTGTTAAGAAAAATTTCATCAGCCTTATTTAAAAATTCTAGATCTATATCTGTTTCAATGACAGGATAATTTGAAATTATATACTGCCTAATAATTCCATTTAAAAAGCCCTGAAGATAATTTTTGGAGTATATATCTCATTATTGACAATTATAAATATATTGCTTGTGGCTCCCTCAGTAACTAAGCTTCTAGAATTTAGAAATATAGGCTCATCATAGCCAAGTTTTTTTACTTTTTCTTTTCAAAAATATTATCAGCATAGTTTAAAGTTTTATGGAAAAGTGAAAATAGAGCTTTCATTTCTTTGGACTTTTAGAAATATTTAGGCTAAAAGCCCTTTTTATAATCTTCATCTGTATACGTATATGCTCTTTTTATGAAAAAGTCTATTTTTTTCAGTTAAAACTATTTTTCAAAACTTCATATTCAAGCTCAGATTTTATTAGTTTCTAAGTACCTATAAACCTCATCTTTTTCAAGTTTATCTATATTTTAATCCCAAGTCTATTATAGATTGATTTATTCTGGCTAAATGCTCATCTAAAAAAATACAGCTTTTCCTTTATATAATAGGATAGTTTCAAAAGAGTCCCTAAACCAAAAGCTAAAACCATCATCTAATTCTATTAACATAGAGCCTCCAATATAGCTTTTAGCTTTTTGTAGAGTTTCTTCATATTCAAAATCTAATTCTGATTCACAAGTGATTCCACCACCTACTCCAAGATAGTATTTATTATCCTTATGAATAGCTGTTCTAATAACAATATTTAAGTCACAATCACCATTGAAAGAAACATAACCTATAGAACCTGTATAAGCATCTCTTCTTGAGTTTTCTAATTCATCTATTATTTCCATTGCTCTTATCTTAGGAGCACCTGTTATTGAGCCTCCTGGGAAAAGTTGCTCTAATCAAATCTACAAAATCATAATCTTTTTCTAAGTTTTTCCTCTTATAGTTGAAACTAGATGAAAAAAACAGTTGAATATGTTTCCACTTCAAAAAGCTCATCAACAACAACAGATTTTAACTCACAGATACGGTTTAAATCGTTTCTTTCCAAGTCCACTATCATAAGAAGTTCACTCTTATCCTTTTTCAGAATTAGCCAACTCATTTTTTTAAAGCTAAATCTTCTTCTTCAGTAGCTCCTCTTTTTCTAGTTCCTTTTATGGGTCTTGTTTCTATTAGTCTATCTTTCATTTTTATAAATCTTTCAGGTGAAGCAGAAACAAGTTGAAAATCTTGAAAAATCTAAATATGCAGAAAAAGGAGCAGGGATTAAATTTTCTTAGATATGAAAAAGACTTCTAAAGGAGTTTTTGACTTTCTATCATAAGTCTTTGAGTCAAGTTCATTATATAGATATCTCCCTTCAATTATATAGTCTATAGTGCTTTTAATAGCCTTTTAAATATTCTTCTTTTTTCAAAATTAGATTTGAAATTTGCAAGACTATTTTTTTCTTTACTAGATTTTCTTTTTTTCTAGATTAGTTTTTTTCCAAAAGATTTACTAAATTATCATAATCTTTTTTTATCTTGATAAGATATGTATATCTCTTGTTTTTCTATATCTTCAACTATATAAGTCTTGTAGAATGTAACTATAGCCTCAGGAATATCCAAATCTTTTTTATGTCTTGTGGCTATATTTTTCAAATTTTCTACCATAATCATAAGAAAAATATACTATTCCTCCTGAAATTAAAGGAAGTATAGAATTATTTTCTTGTTTATTTTCTTTTTAAAAATTTAGCTAAATATTCTTCAAAAGTTTTCTTCACTTAATACATCATTTATATAGAATTTCTTGTTATTTTTCTTTTAATTCTAAATAAGGATCTATACCAATTATTGAATAACGCCCATATTTATTTTTTTAATGAAGAATCTAAGAAAGCAATTTTTGTTATTATTTTCTTTCTTTAATATTCTAAAAATATCATAAATATCAATATATTTCTCTAACTTTTTAAGCTCTATTTGCATTTTTAAGCCTCCATTCTCTAGCTAACTCTAAAAAAATTTCTAAGCATTTCATGACCATATTCAGTCAAAACTGCCTCTGGGTGAAATTGTACAGAGTATAGAGGATATTTTTATGAGAAAGAGCCATAAGAACTCCATCTTCAGTTTCAGCATCAACATTAAAATTCTTCAAGTAGATGTTCTTTTTCAACCACTAAAGAATGATATCTTGTTACATTTAATTCTTTTAGGAAGATCCTTTAAAAAAATATTTTGAAGAACTAGTCTTAATTTTTATGCACCTTACCATGAACAGGACTTTTACCTTTTTTTCACTTCTGCACCAAAAGGTATAACCTATTATTTGATGTCCTAGACAAACTCCAAATATAGGGACTTGTTTGTAGAAATTTTTAACTATTTCATTACAAAGTCCACAATCTTTTTGGACTTTTTAGGGATACTGGAGAAATTATTATTCCTTCCAACTTATCTTGTTTAATTAAATCTTCAATATGCTTTAAATCTACTAAATCATTACGAATAATTTCCATCTCTATATTCTCTTCTAGAAAATAACTCACAAGATTATATACAAAGGAATCATAATTATCAATCATAAGAAACATTTTCTACCCTTTTTCTATTAATCACTTAAAAATATAAAAAAATAAGAGAGTTACATTACATCAAGATTACTGCGACGTCCTATAATGGTGAAAGAGCCTTTGTGGAGCTCTAGAACCATTATAGGCTGACAAGTAATCGCTTGTTAGTAATGAACTATTTTTATATATACACTTTACCTTCTGCCACAATTTCAACATAACCATCTATGTATATCTCATCATTTTTCAATAATATATTCTAGCCAACCATTAGGTTGAACAATCTTAGCTCTATCTAAGTTTTTATACTTCTTTAAATAATATCCTAATGCTGTAGTTCCAGAAGCACAACTATTTTCAAATATTCCACTTTCAACTTCTTTTGACATAGACATAGGGTTTCATAGAAAGATTTTTCTCTATCAAAAGAACATTATGCCAAAAAGCAGAAAAATCTTTATCTGATAGATAATTTTTAACTGAATCTATGACTTTTTCAAAAATTATCTTCTCTATTTTTCAGCTATATCAAAAATAAAAGTGGTCTATACCAGAAAAATTTTACAAGGCCTAATTTATAGTTATCTATTTTAATTTCTTCTAAACTTTTAAATTTAGGCATTTTAATTTTTAGCTAAAAAAAGAGTTTTTCAGCCTGACCTTCTCTAACATCTACAGCTAGAATTTCATCTTCACCAGAACAAGTTATCCTATAGATTTTTTTGCTTTGAAAAAGTCTTTATCCCTAAAAGGCCAAAAGAAAGCAAAAGCTCTACTTGCATTACCACAAAATTCTCCGCCCATCATTTGAAGATGATTGTCTTTAATAAAAACCAACTTGCTCCCGCATGGAGATTATCTTCTCATAAGTTCCTCAGATATCTTAGCTATATCCTTATCATAGATATTAAAATTATCTATAAGTATAGTAATATTTCCAGCAGGATTAATTTTTGATAAAATCAAGTTTCATTTAAAATTCACCTCTTTCTAATATATTTTTCATTAATATTATAACATTTATAGCCAAATAAAAAGAGATTTTTTTGATTTTTTTATTTCAAAAATCTCTTAAAAGTTTTTAGTATTTTTTTCTATATTAACTATCTCTAGGTAAGGTGAGTTAATAAAATCATAAGGGAAAACAAAGTTTCCACCATTGGAATCTAAGTCTAATTCAAAGCCCATTTCCTTAGCAGTTATATAGTAGACATACCAAATATATTGTGAGCAATAGAAAGCATCAGTATTTTCTCTGTTAGAACTTATACTGTATGACTTACCAAAATATTTCTTCATATTTTTTTATAAGTTTTTCTCTAAATTCATCTGTCATATCCTTATATCTAAGAACCAAGATATCTCTTCCATTTTCAAGCCAAAAATTTATATCTATGTAATAAGACTTATAACCAAACTTGGGATAATCGAAAAAGAGTTCTTTCATTAATCATTATTGCAACATGCCCAAAACATACCTATGGGATTGACTTCTTTTTCTTTTATTACAATATCACCAGGTTGTAAATT